>Ga0209092_10001109_pt1 | contig 27006 bp, 12 predicted proteins | sample FraStrMetagenome_FD_187446 | JGI IMG/M metagenome (GOLD analysis project Ga0209092, IMG submission 187446) | Marine eukaryotic phytoplankton communities from Arctic Ocean - Fram Strait ARC3M Metagenome (SPAdes) (version 2) | ecosystem: Environmental > Aquatic > Marine > Oceanic | place: Fram...
CGCCCGTGGAAAAGACAAGGGACAGAAAGAGCGCATTACCGACAACACACCGCTGAATGGCGGCAAACACAAACTCTTTGAAGGCGGAATTCATATTCCGTTTATCATTGCAGGGCCGGGAATTGAAAAGGGCAGTGTCTGCGATACGCCGATCCATCTGATCGACATGTTCCCGACCTACATGGCGATGGCCGGTGCCGAAACCGAAACCGAGCTGGATCTCGACGGTTGCAACGTGCTACCGGTCATTCTCGGCCAGGATTCCGTTGTGAAGCTCTCCGACGGAACCGCGCGCGATACGCTGTTCTGGCATCAGCCGAGCGTGCGTCCCGCTTCGAGCGTCATCCGCAAGGGCGACTGGAAACTGCGCCTGAACTATGCGCCGGAGCTGAACGGGCTTCCTGCGCTCTCGCTCTACAAGCTCTATAACGACGACGGATCGGTCTGCGACCTAGGCGAGGTCAACAACCTAGCAGAGTCGCATCCAGAAAAAACGAATGTCATGCTCGCCGAGCTGCAGGAATGGTTGGCCAAATATGATGCGGCGATGCCGTATAAAAATGCCCAGCAAGTCGGCGGTGCTCGGCTGCCCGGCGCCGACCGGGTGCCGGCCGTGCTTAAACGGCAGAGTGTTGGAAGCCGCATCGAAGTTCTTGTTGAAACCGGTGCGGACAAATCGAAAGTGATTGAGGCCAAGCTGATCTACACCACCAACGGCAGCAATCTGCTGTGGTATCAAAAGTCGCGGGAGGAGTGGTTCGAGGCTCCGGCCGAAATCAGCGGGGGAACCGCGACTGCAATCGCGCCGCCGGGCATGACCCACGGGGTCTTCTATCTGCGCGATGAAAACGGGTTTATGATCACCTCCGAGCTGCTTCCGGCTTTCGCCGGGCCGGGATCAAACAGCGGCATCGGAATCGACCTGATTGAGGACGGCTACGCCTTCCGCCCTGGACTGCTTTCGCTGATCGATCTCGCCGTTTCGGCTAGCAAGCATGCGAACCAGGCTGGGCTGAACACGGGGCGTTTGGATCAGGCAATCCAATCGGCCAAAGCGGTCGCCAAGACGCCTGTGGAAGCAAAATCGTATGTTCTGTCGATGCGTGCGCTGCGCAATGCCATCAAGTCGCTCGACGTGCCGGAAGCGAAGCTGCCGGTTCTGAACCAGTTCGTAACGGAAAAGTGGTAATATAATGAGAATGAAGATATCCCGTAGTTACCTGTTTTTTTCGCTGCTTGCGCTTGTGCTCTGCTGCAGCAACGCCAGTGGGGCAGAGCATACCGTTCGGTCGCCCGACGGAAAAGTCACATTGCGGCTCGTCTGCGAAGACTCACGCCTGAGCTACTCGCTTTCCTGGAATGAGCGTGAGCTCTTTAAAAACTCCGCACTGTCACTGGTTCCCAATGCCAAATACTCCGTGCTGGGTGCAGAAACCAGCTCGCTCAACTCAACCTGGAAGACCGTGTGGGGGCAATTCAGTTCCGTACAGGATCACTGCGAGCAAATGGTGTTGAAGGTCGATGCGTCAGGGGTTCAGGCCGATCTGATTTGTCGTGTCTATAATGACGGCATAGGCTTTCGCTTCGTGGTACCAGAACAACAGATGACTCGGAACAAGCCCGTCAATTTTATCTGTGAATACAAGTCCGCCACACCGTTCAAGGGATGGTTTCCAAATGGAGAGAATGAGCCGATAGGGCCTGAGCCCTTTGGAAAAAGTGGACAGAAAAAAATGCCCGCGGTCATCGACGCCGGCCGTGGCGTTTTTCTCGGCCTGCTGGAATCCGACCTCTACACGGGAAAGGGATTTAAGACGGCAGTGCTTTCCGGGGCACGGAGTGAGTCAAAAGCGACGCTGACCCGCAAGGGCATGACCTCGCCATGGCGGGTGATCCTTTTGAGCACACAACCCGGCGCATTGCTGACATCAACGGTTCCGCTCAATCTGGCCGCGGAATGTGAAATCGAAGACACCTCCTGGATCAAGACTGGGAAAAGCCTGTGGGACTGGCGGGTTCACGGCTACCAAGCCGGAGATTTTACGTATGGAATCAATACGGCCAGCTACATGCGTTTTATCGACTTCGCTGCCGAGAACAACATCCGCTATTTCCTCATTGATGACTCCTGGTTCAAGAAGGTTGAGAATGGCAAGCTGGTCATCAAACCTGAAGTCGACCTGAAAAAGATTATGGATTATGCGGAAAGCAAGGCGGTTGATATCATCCTCTATTATGATCGTCATAAAGGAAAATCGTTGGGGGATAAAGCGCTCTTCAAGCTCTATTCCGAATTCGGTGCTTCTGGGATCAAATACGGGTTCATGGGCGACAACGCTCAATTCACGCGACGTGCTGTTGAGGAGACGGCCGCGAATCGACTGCTGGTAAATTTTCATGACAACCCCTGCCCCATGACGGGTATCAGCCGCACGCTGCCCAATGCGGTTACCCGCGAATTTTGTCATTGCCAGCAGGATTGTCGAAAAGCCTTCACCCCTACAGCATTTCTAAAAATGAGCATGATCAATGCGCTCTCAGGTCCGCTGGATCAGAACAATGGCGCATATGGTCTAGACGGAATCAACAACGGGGAACGACAGAAGGGTCCGCTCAAAAAGAACAGCTATAATTCGACGGTTGTATCTGAAACCGCCAGAACGCTGGTCATATCCAGTGGGTTGATCATCCTGCCTGATGCCCCCGAGGAATATGAAAAGAAGGCGGATCTATTTGAGTTTATACGCCAGATGCCAGCAACCTGGGATGAATCACGGGTGCTCAATAGCAAGATCGGGGAACACATCACGACCGCGCGGCGCAGCGGAGACCAATGGTTTGTCGGTAGCGTTATAAATGAACAGGGTGGCATGCTCCGGATCCCATTGGACTTCCTCGAAAAAGGAAAGCGCTACGAGGTCACCTTCTACGAAGATGCACCGGATACCCATTACATCAAGAATCGCGAATCATACCAGATACGAAAAGGGCAGGTAAGCAGCACGGACACCATTGAAGCAACAATGGCACCTGGTGGTGGACACTGTATGTGGATCAGACCCGCTAATCAGGAAATATCAGCAGCCCGAGATGTGTCACCTTTGAAAGCTGACGGAGCAAGTGGGCGTAAGCCCAACATTGTCTTTCTTCTTGTTGATGACCTTGGCTGGGCTGACGTCGGGTATCAGGGGAAGAAATTCAGAACTCCTAATATAGATGGATTAGCTAAGCAGGGAATGGTCTTTACCGACGCCTATGCCGCCAGCCCGGTCTGTTCTCCAACGAGGGCGAGTATTGTCACAGGGAAACATCCCGCTCGCTTAAGGTTGACGAGCCATATTCCCTCTCTGGGCGAGACATGGAACTATGGCAGACCGCAAGGCAACCGGGAGTTTTCAATCGAAAGCGGAATCAAAACGCGAAACTGGCTGCCTGAATCGGAAGTGTCGATTGCCGAAGTGTTAAAACCGCTGGGCTATACCACAGGGTTCTTCGGCAAGTGGCATCTTGGGCATGAACCCTATCACCCGGTAAAGCAAGGGTTCGACGAACAAATCGGCGTAACGAACTGGGGCCAGCCACCGTCATATCATGCGCCATATCGACGCAAATGGAAGAAGGGCGAAATCGTCATCGACGACTTAAGGAAGGACGCAAAAAAAGGCGAGTATCTAACCGATCGCCTCACCGAAGAAGCCTGTTCGTATATATCAAGACACAAAGGGAACAAGCCCTTCTTTTGCTACTTGTCCTATTATACGGTCCATACTCCACTGCAGCCACGCAAGGACTTGAAATCCAAAGGGTTATACGGCGGAATGGTCGCCGCTCTCGACGAATCAGTAGGTAAAATCCTCGCCCACCTCAAGCAGGAAGAATTGGACAACAATACCATTGTGGTCTTGATGTCGGACAATGGTGGAGACTTTAATAATGCGCCGTTGCGTTCAAAGAAGGGCTCTACCTACGAGGGGGGAATCAGAGAACCGTTGATCGTTAAGTGGCCCGGCGTGACAGAACCTGGAAGCAAATGTAGCGTTCCTGTCGTCTCAACAGATTTCTTCCCCACCTTTGTAGAGATGGCGGGCGGAGATCTGAGCAAGACGACTGCAGTTGATGGTCAGAGCCTCGTGCCGTTGCTTAAAGGTGAATCTTCGCTGGAACGCGAAGCGCTCTATTGGCATTTTCCACACCGGAAACCGCTCGGAAACAGTGGTGCAATTCGAAAAGGGAAGTTCAAGCTAATCGAAAAGTTCACGACTGGTGAAGTAGAGTTGTATGATCTATCCGAGGATCTCGGAGAGAAGACAGACCTGTCAAAGCAAATGCCGGATAAAGCCCGTGAGCTATTGACTGACTTGATCGCGTGGCGAAAAAAGGTAGGGGCGGGGCGTTACGAATTTGTGTCTAAACAAGTGATCCAATAAGTCAGATCTAGGAAATAAAATGAAATACTTACGATATTATAAGCTTTGCGTTGTCGCCGTCTGTGGCCTGATGGTTTCCTCTGCGATGGCCTCTGGTCGTCCTGTTGAAAAAGAGGGTGCTGCCGCGCTCTATGCCGGGTTTACGGATCCGGCATCCCAATACGGCCCACGCACCTGGTGGCACTGGATCAATGAGCGCGTCAGCAAGGACGGGATCACCCAAGACCTTGAGGCCATGAAGACGATGGGCTACAAGGGCGCGCACATGATCAACCTGCCGTCGCTCGCCGTCGCCGGGACCATCGGGGATGATGTCGTCGGCAGCGATCTCTGGTATGAGAAGGTCGGCTTTGCCGCCAAGGAGTGCGAACGGCTCGACCTGGAGTTCAGTTTCGGCAGTTGCCCGGGCTGGGTCGCAGGCGGCCCCTGGATTGCACCGGAGCAGTCGATGCAGGATATTTTTTGGCGTCACAAATTTGTGACGGGCCCGACCAAGGACCCTATTCAGCTGCCGCAGCCGAATAAGACCCGCGGGTTTTATCGCGATGTCGCGGTGGTTGCCTATCCATCCCTACCGGGCGAGGCGCAGCCGCTGTCATCTCTGGTCAAGCGTGTGAGTTCGGACGATTTCCCTGAGCTCGACTGGTCTGCGGCGATGGATGGTGACGGCGAAAGCTTCGTCGAGCTTCCGGCCGCAAAGCGCGGGGGCGACCCGCGTTCGGTCGTCTTCGAGTTCGCCGAGCCTCAGACGGTTCGTTCGCTGGATATCGAATTGCACGAAGACAGCGCAAGCCGCAGCTTTAAGCTCTACGGAAGTAACGATGGCAAGGATTGGCATTATTTAGCGAACTTCCGCCGCTGGATTAAGCATTTTGATCCCCGCCGCGAAGCACTCGTTCAGGGGTTCCCGGATGCGACCGTGAGATTTGTGAAGCTCGAGGTTCCGGCTGCGTCTCCCGATCCGACGGTGCCGATGAAGCTCTATGAGCTCAACTTCACCTCTGCCCGTTTGGCCGATATTTTCACCAAGTCGGCCCGGATGCGCACGCATCCAACCATTTCCGATCCGTCCACCCAGAACGTTCCCGCTGATCAGTTGATCAACGTGGATCAGATTCTCGATCTTTCGGCTTACCTGCAGCCGGACGGCACGTTGCGCTATGAACTGCCCGCAGGTGAGTGGACGATTCTTCGCTTTGGCCATACGAGCAATGGCAACTTGATCCATCCGGCCTCCGATCGTGCGGAAGGTCTGGAAGTGGATAAGCTCAGCAAGGAGGCGCTTATCCATCATCTGGACAACGGAGTGACCAAAGAAATCCTAGAGCGCATGGGCGAGCTGACAGGACAAACGGTGGTGGAAATGAGCATCGACAGTTGGGAGGCCAATTGCCAGACGTGGACCGCGAAATTCCCTGAGGAGTTTGCAGCGCGTCGCGGTTATGACATGACGAAATGGCTGATCGCCCTGACCGGCCGGTTGGTGGGTAGCGTGGATGAAACAGAACGCTTCCTCTGGGACTACCGCCGCACCATTGGTGACCTGCTTGCGGATAATTTCTACGGTGCCTTTGCCGATTATGTGCATGAATGGGGTGTGAAGCTTTCTGCGGAAGCGCCGGGAATCGGTATGCCGATTCATGGCGACTATATCCAGATGCAAGGCAAGGTGGATATTCCGATGGGCGAATTCTGGCTCGGCGGCGAGCCGAACGAAAAATACCCGCAGTGGCGGGGCGGGCAGGACAACACCAAAGAGGCGGCTGCGGCCGGCCACGTTTATGGTAAAGAAGTGATCGCCTGCGAGGCGTTCACCTCGTTCGCCCATCACGACGGCTTCACGCAGTATCCGGAAATTTTGAAGCCGGTCGGCGACCGTCAGTTCTGCAAGGGCATGAACGAAATGGTGTTTCATCGTTACGCACACCAGCCGGACGAGAAGGTGCCTGGGATGGGCTTAGGCCAGTTCGGCCTGAATCTGGAACGCACCACCACTTGGTGGGAGCCCGGCCGTGCGTGGGTCACCTATCTGCGGCGCTGCCAGTACATGCTGCGCCAGGGCCGCTTCTTCGCGGACGCCTGCTACTATTATGGTCAGGATGTCCCTGGCAGTGCGTGGTTCTTTTCGCCAGGCGGATTGGATGAACGTAAAAAAATGTTGCCGGTTCTGCCGCAGGGCTACGACTACGATGTGTGTGACCACACCACCTTCAGCATGATGTTTGTTGAAGACGGATTCGTCGGATTACCGAGTGGTATGCGCTACCGCTATCTCGTGCTGCCGGATCATGCGCGCTATACACCGGATGCGTTGGAGAAAGTTGCGGAGCTGGTGAAGGCCGGCGCGACCGTGATCGGTCGCAAACCGTCGCGTTCCCCGTCGCTCGCCGGGTTCGCGGATTCCGATGCACAGATTCAGAAGATGGCCGCTGAGCTATGGCCAAAAGGAAAAGGCGAACGCCGCGTCGGCAAGGGGCGGGTGATCGCTGGCAAATCGTTTGAAGCGATTCTGGCCGAAGACAAGCTGGCTGCGGACTTCAGCGCCGGCGACGACAACGTCTGCTACATTCACCGCAAACTGAAAGACGGCGAGTCCTACTTTGTCGCCTATCAGGAAGACCAGGCGAAAGACCTGTCGCTTAGCTTCCGTGTCACAGGTAGGGTTCCGGAAATTTGGAATCCGGTCACCGGCGAAAAAGTGCTTGTCGCCAACTACACCGATGACGGAACGATCACGACGCTTCCGGTTAAAATGGATCCGTTCGGCTCGCGCTTTGTTGTGTTCCGCTCGGTCGATACGAAAAATGCTGTCACCCAGCTGACCCAGAACGGGCAGCCGGTACTGCTGGATGGCAACGGCCTGCGCTTCACCGTTTGGGAAAACGGAACCTATGCCGCTGAGTTTGCCGACGGCGCAACCGCCGAAGCAAGCGTTGAAACCATTCCTGCACCGGAAACCGTGCCGCAGGACTGGACTGTTACCTTCCAGAAAGAGCGCGGCGCGCCTGAAGGAGAGATTGCGTTCGATCAGCTCATCTCTTGGACGGAGCGCCTGGAAGCGGGGATCAAATATTTCTCTGGAACCGCGATCTATGAGAAGAGCGTCACTGTCAGCACCGATCGGCTGGCCGGCGGCCGCCGCGTCTGGCTGGATCTGGGGCAGGTGGAGCAACTGGCCGAAGTCATCGTGAACGGACAGCTGCTGGGCGTGTTATGGAAATCGCCGTTCCGCGTCGACATCACCGATGTCGTTCATCCCGGCGCGAACCACATGCAGGTCAAAGTGACGAACTGCTGGAAGAATCGAATTTTGGGTGACTGGAAACTCCCGGCCGATCAGAAGATCACCTGGACGCTCTATCCGTTCTATCACGATGACAAAGAGGCGCCGTTGATGGAATCCGGCCTGCTCGGCCCGGTGCGGCTGCTGAGCTCAGAGTCGATTACGTTGAAACCATAAAGGGAGTCTGAAAGATGATAAATAAAATGACGAATAATAGAATTACGACATGTTTTGTGCTGTTTTTGACCGGTGTTTTGCAGGCTGCGGAAATTCACGTTGCGAAAACCGGCAGTGACAGCGGCGACGGTTCAGAGCAGAAACCGTTCCTGACCATCCAGCACGCGGCGGATACCGCGCAACCGGGCGATACGGTTACGGTTCACGACGGCATCTATCGCGAGCGGGTCAATCCGCCGCGCGGCGGCACGTCCGATAAGAAGCGGATCACCTATCAGGCGGCCTCCGGCGAGAAGGTGGTCATTAAGGGTTCTGAGCGAATCACCGGATGGGAAAAGGTCGAAGGTGATATCTGGACGATTTCGCTGCCGAACCGCTTTTTCGGCGAATTCAATCCATACAGCGATCTTATTCAGGGGGACTGGTACGAGGCTAGTCAGCCGTATCACACTGGTGCGGTGTATTTGAACGGGCATTGGCTGAAAGAGGCCCCGCGCAAGTCGGCCGTTTTAGGCGGAGCCGATGCGAATGAAGTGGGCTCTGAGCTGATGAATGTTGAGTTTTTGAGAGTGCCGGGCGTTAAGACGGTGAGTGCGGTCGATGCATGTTCCCGAAGCCGGGACATTCCCGTGGTGGAGGTTTCGAAGGACAAACGGGGTCTCGGTCCGCTTAAGGACGGGGACTGGCTAAGCTATGACCTGGATTTCGGAAAGGATAAGGTGAAAAAGCTGAGCCTCAGTACGGGATCTCCGACTGGTGGCGGCCGGGTGGAAATCCGGAAAGACAGTGCAGGGGGCGAGCTGCTCGGGACGCTGAACGCCGGTCTCACGGCGGAATGGACGCATTTTCAGGTATTTAATGCCAATCTTAATCAATCCCTTTCAGGTATGCAGACCATTGTGCTGGTATTTAAGGCGCGGCCGTTACCTCCGGTATCAGAATCGGATGCCGGTTATTGGTTTGGCGAGGTGGATGAAAACAGCACGACGATCTGGGCGCAGTTTAAAGATAAGAACCCGAACGAAGAGCTGGTGGAAATCAACGTGCGTCAGTCGGTATTTTATCCGGAGCAAACCGGCCGCAATTACATTACCGTGCGCGGCTTCACGCTGGAGCAGGCCGCCACGCCGTGGTCGCCGCCGACAGCGGAGCAGATCGGGCTGATCGGCGTAAACTGGTCGAAGGGCTGGATCATCGAGGACAATACGGTCCGCTATTCCACCTGTACAGGCATCACGCTCGGCAAGCACGGCGACGAGTTCGATAATACTCACAATTATTACCGTTCGATCCGCCTCGGACTGAAGAAAGGGTGGAACAAGGAGACGATCGGAAGTCACCTCGTGCGTAACAATCATATCCTGCATTGCGGGCAGGCGGGCATTGTCGGAAGTCTGGGCCCGGCGTTTTCAACTATTAGCGGTAACGAGATTCATGAGATCCGCAAAAACCATAAGTACGGAGGCTGCGAAACGGCCGGAATCAAACTACACGGCGCGGTGGATGTGGTGATTGCCGGCAACCATGTTTACAATTGCGAGCACTGGGGCGGCATCTGGCTCGACTGGATGAGCCAGGGCGCGCGGGTGACTGGTAACCTGCTGCACGATAACAGTAACGACCTCATGGTTGAAATGAACCATGGACCGATGCTGATCGACAACAACCTCTTCCTGTCTCAGAAAAGTGGATTGCTCGATGCCAGCGGCGGGGGAGCTTTTGCGCATAACCTGTGGCGGGGTAAGCTGACCATCTGGACGGATAATCTTCTTCGCCGCCATACACCGTACTTTAAACCGCACAGCACCCAACCGATCGGCCCCAAAGGTGCCCTGACACTGGAGGATAAAATATCGGGGATTACAATCGACCAAAACGATGATCGTTATTTCAACAACCTGCTTGGTGGGGCGAAATTCCTGTCGGAATACGACGCGAATAATTATGCCATCAAAGCGGCCGGTAATGTCTATCTTTCCAGCTCCAAGCCTTTGAGACAGGAACCAGATGCGGTTGCCGCGAATGCGTTTGATCCGAGCATTCAGCTGAAGGAAAAGGCCGACGGCTGGTGGCTGGAGATGAATGTCGATCCGGCTTGGCATCAAAATACTCAACGCGCTCTGGTTACAACGGAGCGACTTGGCAAAGCAACCATTCCGGACGCTCCTTTTGAAAACCGCGACGGAAGGCTGTATCGAATCGACACCGACTACTTCGGCGGAAAACGCGATGCGAAAAACCCCGCGCCCGGCCCCTTCCGCAGTGAGTTGTCCGGCAAGGTATCCGTCAACGTTTGGCCGAAAAAATAAAGTAAGGACTATAGGCCCTGATAAAGATGAAATGAATCAATTATCGTATCGTAGTAGCCTCTCTCGGAAAGTAGTCACTGGAGCAATCATCTTAGGATTCGCCATACTCGTATGAGCGCGCTCGATAGAACCACTGAACACAAGTAGATTCAAAAATGCCCATCATTCTTCCACCGATCACTCGTCGTCAATTCATCCAGCGCTCGCTCGCTTTGGGGGGCACGACACTGATGGCGTCCCGCGCGTGGGCCGCCACAGATCGCGAATGCGTTGGATTGGGTCCCAACCGTGTGGCTTTGCTTGCAGATACACACATCAGTGGCGATCCAAATCAGGTCTACCCAGGGACGAAGTGGCCTGGATCTCCCGTCGGGGAGGGCGAGCATGAAAGCGTCAATATGGCAGGCTGTCTTGCAACGGCAGCCAAGAGCGTCCTGGCACTCAATCCTCGACCGGCTCACCTGATCGTCAATGGTGACTGTGCGCTCAGCAATGGTAAAGCAGCCGAGTACAAAGAGTTTCTCAGGCTTGTGGAGCCGATCCGTGCTGCGGGCATCACCGTTCACGTGACGATTGGCAATCACGACAATCGTGAGACTTTGTGGAAATTGCTCCCGTTTCTAAAGCAAGAGCAAATGGGCGTGCAGGCGGGTGTGATTGAATTGCCGCACGCGAATCTCATCCTGTTGGATTCAGGGAAAAGGGGAATTCTGGGCGACCCACAGTTGGACTGGCTTGCCAAAGAACTCGACGAACGAGCGGATAAGCCAGCCCTCATCTTCGGTCACTTCAACCCGTATCCCAATCGCGGCGTGCGTCCGATCAGGGGCATGCGTGATGGGCCGTCGCTATTGAAGCTGCTTGCTGAACGAAAGCATGCCAGGGGCTATTTCTATGGCCACACGCATGAGTGGCAATACGATCGACGGGACCATCTCCATTTAATTAACCAACCGGCAGTCAGTTATTATTTTGGCAAAGGCCATGCGCATGGCTGGGTGGATATGAAGCTCACGGAAACGTCCGCTGATTTAGCATTACACTGCATCAACCGCAAACACCCGCAGCACGGTGACCGGAGACAAATCCCGTTGAAAAATGAGCAAATATAGAGTGATATTACAATCCCCATTCCTTTGCCTGGATGCGAAACCGCTTCCGCGGTGGTCGACTCGATTTCGGACATCAGAATGGCTGCAAAATAATTATTTTTTGGAAATCCAACCTAAATGAAACCACTCGCCTGATTTTAATATGAAATACACTTTAATAATATTATTCATCATAACGCATCCGCTTTTGGCGCAATTTTCAAGTGATGTTGTCAGTGAAGACAGTGTGACCAAAATTGCTTTTGGCTCCTGTAACAACCCTCACCGATGGAAAAAGGATGAATCCATTTATAACGCGATTCTGAATCAGAAGCCCGATCTGTTTCTCTTTATCGGTGACAACATCTATGGGGACACGACTGATATGAAAGTCTTCAGGAAAAGGTATCAGGCCCTCGCTAAAATGAAAGGATACCGGGATCTGCAAGCTCAGACCAGGGTGCTCGCCACTTGGGATGATCACGACTACGGCACCAATGACGGCGGCAAATCATATTCCAAACGTAAGGAATCGCAGCAGCTCTTCCTGGATTTTTTCAACGAGCCAAAGGACTCCGTGCGAAGGACCCGCCCCGGGATTTACACCTCCTACTCGTTTGGTAGAGAAGGTCAGGTCGTGCAAATCATCCTGCTCGACACTCGGTATTTCCGGGATGAACTCCCCCGGATTGAGGAGGCGGAAAAGAAAGCAGGAACTGTTGGCTGGTATCAGCCAACCACGGATACCAGTAAGACCCTGCTGGGTGCGGACCAGTGGAAGTGGCTTGAACAGCAGCTTCAGGTGAAAGCCGACGTGCGCATTCTTGCGAGCAGCATCCAGATGCTCTCTTATGAAAAAGGCATGGAAAACTGGGGCAATGTGCCTCACGAGCAAAAGCGGCTCTTTGATCTGCTCAAGAAATATCGCGCCAATCACACCGTTGCCATTTCCGGAGATGTGCATTTTACCGAGCTATCCAGAGTCATGATCGGGGATTACCCATTTTACGATTTGACCAGTAGTGGTATGACCCATGCAAACAGAAACTGGGTTCAGGCAAAGAACAGCTTCCGGGTGGGAACGTCACACGCACAGCTAAATGCAGGTTTGATCGAAATTGATTGGAAGAAATCTCAACTCACACTTAGTTCGATCAATAGTAAGGGCCAAAAGCTCATCGAGCACCTCATTTCGTTTGGAGAATTAGAATTCCCTGTCGATTGATTACACATGGATAACACAATAAAACACCGTGTTGATGCGCGATACCCCCTTAGGAATATTAGCATGAAAGCCATTCAATTATTCTCCCTTTTAGCTAGTTGCTTGTGCGGTGCAACACTCACTCTTGACGCCTCAGAGCCAGACCAGCCCATTACGGTTCGTGTTGCCTCTTACAATGTTGAGTTCGGCAAAAGCGCGACCCCTGAACAAATTGGGGAGATGTTCAAGCCATACAACTTGGACATCATCGGCTTTGACGAAGCACCAGATGGCGATTGGACGGCTCGCGTCGGCAAAGTGCTGGGAATGGAGCACAGCTATGTGGGCAAGATTTCATCGGCCAATCATAAGGACAAATACAAGTCGATCCTCAGTCGGACACCGCTAGAAGGCATGACAGAGCATGAACTGCGGGTTGAACGTCGACGCTGCTGGAACCCTGCGTCGGTGGTGAGAGCGGTGACAGAGATCGATGGCGTTCCATTCGCATTTTACTCGTTGCATATCTGCAGTTCGCGCGATCGCGAAACGATGGGTCATGCCTACCAGCTGGCAACCGAGATCTTGCCGAAAGAGACGACTGAACGGGTGATCGTTGTTGGAGATTACAACAACAACATCGGCGATATTGCGATGAACGCGATTGAGGCGGCAGGCTTTAAACCCACGTGGAACGACCTGAAGATTGATGTCACCAAGGAGTTCACCTACAACGCCCAGAACCCCAAAAAGAGCCTCGGGGTGATTGATCACATCTTATACAACACCTCGGCTGGAGCCAAGACAACAGCGGGGGGCATCATCGAACTCGAAACGCCGTTGTCGGATCACAAACCCATCTGGGCCGAGATCGTGTTCCCTCGCGAACTCAAGAAAGTGAAATGAATTGGATACATAATATGAACAGAAGAACGTTACAAAAACAGATGATTATGGGATTGGCTGTAGCCGGGTTGATCGGCATGAGCACGCACGCGCTCGCTGAAGAATCGACATCCCGCAAGCCGAATATTGTCTATATTTTGGCGGACGATATGGGCTATGGCGATGTCAGTGTCCTCAATCCGGAATCCAAGATTCAAACCCCAAACATTGATCGTCTCGCAAGTGAAGGGATGAATTTTACCGATGCCCATTCCGGGTCCTCTGTTTGCACGCCGACGCGGTATGGAATTTTGACTGGTCGCTATTGTTGGCGTACGCGCCTGAAGCGGGCGGTGTTATGGAATTATGATAACAGCTTGATGAAACCTTCTCAGCTAAACGTGGCGTCCTATCTCAAAGAAAATGGCTACAACACAGGGATGGTCGGCAAATGGCACTTGGGGCTGGATTGGGCCAGTCAATCCAAACCGGGGGAGATCACTGAGGATGAGGCTGACGTTGACTTCGCTAAGCCTTTCAAAAATGGGCCTGTGGACATGGGCTTTGATTATTTTTACGGCATCAATGCGTCACTCGATATGCCGCCCTATATCTTCCTCAAGAACGACAAGGCCGTCAGCATTCCAACCGTAGCAAAGAAAACTTTCGGTGGACGAATCGGACTTGCCGACAAAGACCTGGAGCCCGAACACTTTCTGCCTGCGTTTACTCAAGAGGCCGTCTCGTATATTAAAGCGCAGGATAAGGATCGGCCCTTCTTCCTCTATTTCTCATTGAATGCGCCGCACACACCGATCGCGCCGTCCAAACCGTTCCAGGGCAAAAGCAAGCTGGAGGGTAAGCTGGGCAAGTACGCAGATTTCTGTATGGAAGTCGATGATACCGTGGGCCAAGTCCTGGCCGCTCTAGAGGAACGCGGATTAAGCGAAAACACCCTGGTGATATTCACGGCAGATAATGGCTGTGCCTACTACATCGGCGTCAAGCAATTCGAGGAGGAAGGACATTTCCCGAGCGCGAATTTCAGAGGTTACAAAGGCGGAACCTTTGACGGCGGGCACCGCGTGCCGTTCTTAGCGCGCTGGCCAGCAACCATCAAAGCTCAAACAACGAATGACCAAACGATTTGCCTGACGGATCTATTGGCTACCTGTGCAGCGATCGTAGCAGAGCCGTTACCCAGGAATGCCGGTGAAGACAGTCTCAGCTTTTTGCCCGCACTGCGCGGTGAAGCCATCGATACGTTCATGCGTCAAGGAGTGGTTCACCACGACTTTGGGGGTAACTTTGCCATTCGTAAGGGAAAGTGGAAGCTTTTGACCAAAGCGACACCGGGATTGGGGCACTCTTACAAATCGGATGAAACACCGCAGTTGTATAATATGCAGGGAGATCCCGGAGAAACAACGAATGTGGCCAGCCAGCACCCTGAGGTGGTCAAAGCACTCACCGCACTTTTAGAGAAATACAAGCGCGAGAAACGGAGTGCGCAGCGACCGTAGAATAGAGCAAGCAACACCGAACAAAAGCTTGCACGGCACCACTGACTGCTGTCTGTCAGCACCGATATTTTTACACGGTATGATCCTTGGATCATACCTTTTTCGATCCCAGTAATAAAAATGGGCATATCAAAAATTCACGCGACAGGAAATCTCCTGCTGAGCCTGGTGCAATTACGCAATTTCAGCTGATTGATATTCATCCCATTCATAATCGAAAGAGGAATACTCTACGGTTCAGACTTGTTCGCATGTGTTCAGTGCGGCGGCGATGATCGGCTTGGCCCATTCGGGTGCTTTGGAAAGATCTGTTGGGCCGACGATTTTTCCTCCGACGATGTCGAGGAGCAACTCTGGGTGGGGGCGTTGGCCGTCGTGTGGATCCGCCTGCTTGGAATTATCAAACAGGCGAAGACTGTTGAGATGTGGTAGGAGTCGGATGAGGTTACGGCGACTGGCGTCCCAACGTTGGCGTATTTTGTCTTCAGGAATATCGTGTCCCTTTTGGCTGACTCGTTTTTCAACGCGGGCGATGTTTAGCTCGACGGATTCCAGCCCCGCATACCATATTTTTAGCTTTAAGCCCTCTGAGGCAGCGTTGATCAGTAAGTCTGTTATGGTCGTGCCTCCAAGTGTGCTTTCGAAGGCGAAGGTCGCTTTGTCTGAAATTGCCGATTCGAGCATCTGTTTACCCAGCGTCCAAGCATGGCCATTGGCAATGACTTGCGTCATGTTTGGGTGGAGCGCTTTCAGTTGTTTGGCAGCGTCATCGGGGTTGTAGTAAACGTTACCACACGACTCAATGGTTGCACCGCCGATGCTGCTCTTGCCGGAACCATTGACGCCTGCAAGGACGTAAATCGTGGACTGATGTGCCATTATTGACTCAATGCGTGCGTCGCCGCAGCTTTGCCCAATACATCTGGTGATGCACTAAAGGCATCATCGTAAGCGACTATGGCTTCATCTGATTGCATATCCGCAAAGCGTCTTTCGTAGTCCTGTCGGAAAACCTCCAATGGGTCTCTCGACGCCAGTTCTCTGATGATCTGATCGTAGAGATCGGTAGGGAGTAGAATGGCTTCGCGTTTCCGGTTTCGGGTGATACTCACCGGTCCGGATTCCATCACCTTCTGAAAAACACTCTTAAACGCATTCTTTAACTCTGAGGAAGGAGACGCTGGCAAATCCTTTGATGGGTGCAGTGAATGAATGTCATAGGTGGTTGGCATAAGGCTATATTTGCCATATTTGCCATTTAGTCAACCTCGATGAGGCCAGTTTGGGCTAAAAATGGGGTCTTGTCGAAATAATACCTAGATGATGAAGCCTTACTTTTAGAGACTGTGGTGGATCACGTGATCGGCGGGGGTGGTTGATTGTGATACTCTTGGCGCTGAAGCACCCCAAAAGCATGACACTGCACGCTACCAAGAAAACTCGATTTACCTGGATGCGAAATAATCAAGCTTACAGAATACTAGGGGAAGTGTGCAGTTAGTATAATAACCTGGGGAGTTACGCGAAGGCTCGTAGTGTTCAACTAACAACAAGCAACTCTGCCCACTTACTGACTTGGGCTCTGTTGTTTTTCTGTCTACAGATCATCGTCAGTTACATGATTCTAAATCATTTAGTTAGGTTGACTGAACGCGGGTGGGGGAGGCGCTTCTGATTGCAGTCGGCGTTTGTTGCCACTGCGGTTGGTGTGGTCTGGTCGGAAAACGAAAGCGAAGTTGGTTAGGCAGGCTTGCCAGGCAACGATACGCACATTGTAAACCGGTTGAGCGTCTCGCTATTTTTCTGCCCTCAATATTTCTACGGATGAGGCAAAAAAATAAGACAGGCTCAATCGATTTGTAATCTTTAATCGCCTGGTTGAACAAGTGAATGCACCTGATGATTGTACTGAACTCTAGTCCGAGCGCCGGAGTGCTTTCCTGAGGCTCTTAAGAGCCTGTTCCGGTGTCACGCAATCGCGTGATAGACAGTTTTCTTTAAATCCACTATAATTGATAGCTAGTGGATATAAAAGCATTCCGCAACGCATAGGACAATTATGAAAAAAACGATGAAGCTAGTATCTGTATTGGTCACCTGCCTGACATTGTCAGCAGTCGCCAATGACGCATTAAGCACCTACGAACTCTGGGAGCCAGAGCCTGCGCCGAACAACGGCAGGAGCAAGTGGGAGGCGACCAAGGACAGTAAAAGACCAAAGTCCTATGACCGGGACTGGGAACGCTGGTCTTACCCGATTGGTAATGGCTATACTGGAGTCAGCATCTTCGGGCGGACAGATACCGAGCGTGTTCAGATTACAGACAAAACGCTTCACAATAAGGGGATTTACGGCAAGGGCGGCCTGACCAGCTTCGCCGAGCTCTTTCTCGATTTCAATCAGACCGAGGTCAAAAACTACCGGCGCTCACTCCATCTGAACGAAGCCATCGCCCATGTTTCTTATGAGAAAGACGGGGTGACCTATCAACGCGAGTATTTTGCCTCCTATCCGGACAATGTGGTGGTCATCCGGCTCACCGCCGATCGGAAGGGTGCGCTGTCCTTTACCGTGCGTCCCGAGATCCCCTATCTTGAGCTCAAGCAACGCAATGGCAAGATCACGGTAGCGGGAAATCTGCTGACCCTCAAGGGATCGATGCCTATATTTAGCTGTAACTACGAGGGGCAAATCAAGGTGCTCAACGATGGTGGCTCGGTGACCGCTGATGCTAAAAAGGGCACCCTCGAAGTCAGCAAGGCCGATGCGGTCACGCTACTGATTACTACCGGCACCAACTACCGTCTTAGTCCGAAGACGTTCAGTCATGCAGGTGCAGAAAAGCTCAACCCGAAGGAGTTTCCGCATGAGGCTGTTTCTGCCCGGATGCAAGCAGTTCATGACTTAGGCTTTGCCGAGCTCAAAGAAAGACACCTCAAGGATTATCAGAACCTCTTCGGTCGCATCTCGGTCAACCTAAATTCAACACCGACAAGTGATCCGACTCATATTCTTCTCGAAAAATATCAAAAAGGGGACAGGGACAACTGGCTTGAAGAACTGATGTTCCAGTACGGCCGCTACCTGCTCATTTCGAGCTCACGTCAAAACAGCTTACCCGCTAACTTGCAGGGAGCCTGGAGTCAGGATTTTTACACGCCGTGGTCGGGAGGCTTTTGGCATAACATCAATGTGCAGATGAATTACTGGGGCGCGATGAGCACCAACTTGGCCGAATGTTTCGAGGCCTATATTGGCTTTTTTGAGGCGTATCTCCCCATCGCACAGCAGCACGCCACCGACTACGTGCGTAAGCACAATCCGAGTCAGCTCAACAAAGGTGACGATAACGGCTGGATCATTGGCACCGGAGCGAACGCCTACCATATTCCTAGTGCCGGGGGGCATTCCGGCCCGGGCACTGGCGGATTTACCGCCAAGCTCCTGGTTGATTATTATCAGTTTACGCAGGATCAAGAATACCTGGAAGAGGTCGCCTATCCGGCGATGCTCTCCCTAAGCAAATTTTACTCCAAGGTGCTGGTTCCGCATGACGATCTGTTGCTGGTTGAGCCGTCCGCCTCTCCAGAACAGACGGCAACCGCCGAGCAGGTGAAGGGTCTGCCGGGCCATCTGCAAGGAGGGAGAAATTACATTACTGCCGGCTGCACCTTCGATCAGGGGTTTGTATGGGAAAGCTATTCCGACACCCTGGCACTGGCGGATACGCTGGGCAGCGAAGATCCGTTCCTCGATACGATCCGCGAGCAGGTCACCCAGCTTGATCCGATCCTGATCGGTGCCGACGGCCAGATTAAGGAATATCGCGAGGAGAATAATTACAGCGATATCGGTCAGGCACGACACCGCCACATCTCACATCTCTGCCCGCTCTTTCCGGGAACCTTGATCAATTCAGAGCACGGGGACTGGATGCAGGCTGCAAGTCACACGCTCGACCTGCGCGGCAACAGAACCACCGGTTGGGCACTGGCGCACCGCATGAACTGCCGCGCCCGACTCGGTGAGGGCGATCAGGCACATGAAGCTTATCAGCGTTTCATCATCGAACGCACAGCTACCAATCTCTGGGCGCTGCATCCTCCCTTCCAGATCGACGGCAGCCTCGGCACCATGGCTGGTGTCGCGGAAATGCTTCTGCAAAGCCATGACGGTGCGATCAAAATCTTACCGGCCCTGCCAAAGGCGTGGAACACCGGACATTTTGACGGTCTCGTAGCTCGAGGAAATTTTGTGATCTCTGCGAAATGGACGGATGGCAAAGTAACAGAGCTTTCCATCCTGTCTCGCAGCGGCGGCGAATGCCGAATTGCTTACCCCGGTATCGGCAAGGCGACCATCACAGACAGCAGTGGAAACGAGGTCAAGGTCACCCGTAACGGCAAAGACCAGATCACCTTCGCATCCTCTGTCGGGGATACGTATGTTGCCGAATTGCGTTAGGAGCCGGAAGCACCTATCAGGCAGGTTAATTTACAGAAGAGCCTTCATTAATAGAAAATATGTTTGAACGAGTTACATTGTTGTCCGCGCTGACCTGTGCGTTGTTATCGTCCCAGGCACAGGCGGGTTTCGCCTCAGAACCGGTAGCGCCTACGGTCGTTCGCGGGCAGGTCGCCCGCACGGAGCTTCCGACTGAAAAAGACCTCGGCGCCATCTGGTTTATCGGCGATTCGATCACCCAGAGCAACGCCGACGGCGATGCCAACGGCTCGCCGCGTAAATCACTCAAGCCAGAGTCCGCTGAATCCACTGACGCACCTCTGTTTCCTGGTAAGCGACGCGATTTTCGTGGCTATGATCGCTACGATCATGTGAAGACCGCAAAGGGGAGTTTCTCGATTGTTTGTCCAAAGAATGCAGCCCCGGGAAAACCTTGGCTATGGCGCAGCCTCTATTGGGATGCCATTAAGCGATTCAGCAATACGGATCTTCAATTGGTCGATCAGGGGTATCACGTCGTGCTCGCTCACGGTGATGTCTCCGGACATCCCCGTGGTAATGCCAATATTGATGGAGCCTACGAGTTGCTGACACAGGAGTATGGATTCTCGAAGAAATGTTCGATGGCATCGATGAGTCGAGGAACCTTGTCTCTCTTCCGCTGGGCGACAGAGAATCCGGAAAAGGTGGAAAGCATCTATGTGGATAACGGGGTTTGCAACGTATTGAGCTGGCCAGCTGGCAAACCCGTTCCTGGCAACCACTCCATCGGTAGTGGCAATCGTAAATCCTGGACGCTCTTCAAGCAGCAGTTCGGCTATGCCACGGACGCAGAGGCCCTCAAAACCAAGCAAAGCCCGATTGATCTGTTAGAACCTCTGGCCAAAGCTGGCGTGCCGATTCTGATGGTTTGCGGAAGTAAAGACCCTGCGGTGCCTTACGAGGAAAACGACGCCATCATGGAGCAACGCTATCAGGCGCTCGGTGGTTCCATTGAAGTGATTGTGGAGAACAAGGGCCACTCCCACGGGATGAAAGATCCGACACCTGTAATCGAATTTATTAAAAAGAACACAAATACAAAAAAATAAGCAAATGATGAGCAAATACAACATGCAGAAAAGTCGACTTTTTAGGGGTTGGAAGCTTTGGGTGACCATCCTTCCAATGTTTGGAAGTGTTGCGATGGCCGGGTTCTTTTCCTCATCGGTCGAGCTCTATGTGAGCCCCGCGGGGAGCGATACGAATTCGGGGAGCCAAGGCAAACCGGTGGCCTCGTTGGCGCGCGCCCGCGATCTGGCGCGTCCGCAGGCTGGAAATAAAGCCGTCACCGTGCATGTGGCCGATGGCATTTATTATTTGCCCGAAACACTGGTCTTTACACCGGCGGATTCCGGCTCTGAAAAGAGACCCGTGGTTTACAAGGCGGATAACGAGGGCGGGGCGGTGCTGAGTGGCGGCTCCAAGCTCGATCTCAACTGGACCGCATATAAAGATGGAATCTTCCAGGCAAAGACGTCGGCAGGGTTGGAAATCGACCAGCTCTTCATCAACGAAACGGCGCAACGGATGGCGCGCTATCCAAACTATGATCCCGAAAAGAAAACGGTCGCCTACCAAGGCTATGCCGCAGATGCCTTTTCTAAAGAGCGGGCGGCCAACTGGGCCGATCCGACCGGCGGCTATATCCACGCCATGCACCTGCACCGGTGGGGGGGCTATCATTACCGCATCACTGGCAAAGATACCAAGGGCGAGGTGACCTATGAGGGCGGCTGGCAGAACAACCGCCAGATGGGAATGCACAAGAAATTCCGTATGGTGGAGAACATCTTTGAGGAACTCGACGCGCCCGGAGAATGGTTCCACAATGCTAAGACATCCACACTCTATTACATGCCGACCGCAGGGGTCGATATGGCAAATGCCAAGGTAGAGGTGGTGCGCCTCCGGCATCTGGTCGAATTCCAGGGCACGCAGGCAGCGCCAGTGAAATTCATCAGCCTGCAGGGCTTTACGGTCCGCCATGCCGCACGGACCTTCATGGATTGCAAAGAGCCATTGCTACGCTCGGACTGGGCGATTTATCGCGGCGGGGCCTTCCTGCTGACCGGAACCGAGGATGTGAGTATTCTCGATTGCGAATTTGATCGAGTCGGCGGCAACGCCGTATTCGTCAACAACTACAATCGCCGGGTCAAAGTCGCGGGCTGCCACATCCACGATACGGGTGCCAGTGGAGTCTGCTTTGTGGGGGACCCCAAGGCCGTGCGGAATCCGTTGTTTGAATACAATGAGGTCAACGACCTTTCAAAGATTGACCGGACGCCGGGTCCGAAAACCGACAACTATCCCGCCGATTCGATCGTCGAAGACTGTCTGATTCACGGCATTGGACGGGTGGAGCGGCAGCCTGCCGCCGTGCAGATTTCCATGGCGCAGGGCATCACCGTGCGCGATGTCTCCATCTACGACTGTGCCCGCTCAGGCATTAACGTGAGCGAAGGCACCTGGGGCGGACACCTGATCGAAGGCTGTGACGTCTTCGACACCGTGCTGGAAACGAAGGACCACGGCTCATTCAACTCCTGGGGACGCGACCGCTATTGGCGCAGCGATGTCACGCCGACACAAGAGGCGGTCGATCAGGATCCGAAGCTTCCGTTTCTGGATGCTGTAAAAACCACGGTCATCCGCAACAGTCGCTGGCGCTGTGACCACGGCTGGGATATCGATCTAGATGACGGATCGAGCAACTACGACATCTACAACAACCTGCTGCTGGCGAAGGGGCTCAAACTACGTGAGGGCTTCCGCCGCCATGCTTGGAACAATGTGGTCGTGAACAACGGCCTGCACCCGCACGTCTGGTATGAGGGGAACAAAGATCAGGTGTATGGAAATATTTTGATGTCTCAACACCGTCCCGCACGCATCCTGCGACCCAATGCGGATAGCGCCCGAGTCGACGAGAACCTGTATTTCGTTGCCAATGAGTCCAGAGTCAAAGCGGCCTCGGCTAAGTTGGGATGGGACAAGAATTCGATCTTCGGCGACCCGCTATTTGTTGACCCATCCAGCGGCGATTTCCGCGTTAAGGAGGGCTCGCCCGCCTTCGATGTCGGGTTCAAGAATTTCCCGATGGATCAGTTCGGGGTGAAAAAGCCTTCGCTCAAGAAGATTGCCCGCACTCCGCAACTACCCACTCTAGGATTTGCGAAAGCAAAGGCGAAGCCGCAAGCCTCTAAAAAAGCGCCCGTGGCTGACGTGTCCCCCCTCCAGCTTGTCTGGCTCGGGGCGACTCTGCAGACACTGCAAGGCGAAGAATTCTCTGCCTATGGCGTGAGTCAAGAAGACGGCGGAGTGGTGCTGACGGAGGTCTCTAAGGATTCCGAGGCGGCTCGACGCGGTTTGAAAGACGGCGATGTCGTGCAGCAGATCAATGGGGCGGCGGTCCGCACCAGTGATGCGCTTTTGCAGGCCTGTGCCCACGCTGGGAGCAAACCTCTCTCGCTCAAGATCGTTCGCAATCAGCAGGCAAAGGAAGTCGTGATCGCGCAGCATGCCTGGGTGCAACTGGAAACTGCGACGGTAGCAAACGAGTTTAAGAGGTTACCTGTTCCGGCAGCACGGACGCGCACCCTTTCCTCCAGCACCAAAACGGGGAACGATCCGCTCAACTCTTTGGTCGACGGAAAACTCGCCAATAGTTACGGCCCAATCTTCGCGAATGGCGTCCGCAATGGCGGCTACAAGATGGATCTAGGTCGCGTGCAAACGGTATCGGCGATCCGCAGTTGGTCGTGTCAGCATGCGAAACGTGGCGCACAGCGGCTGACGCTCTACGGCAGTGCATCAGATCAGGATCCGGGCTGGAATGCTGACAAATGGACGTCGATTGGCAGCATCGATACCCGTGGCAATCAAGGAGCACTCTTCCAGGCCGCCTCCCTACAGGCCGCCGACGGCGAGTCGCTCGGAAAATTCCGTTGGATACTCTGGAAAGTGGCCCCCGTCACTTCCGCAGCTGGCGGCGAACATACCGCGTTTCAGGAATTGCAGGTGAAATGTGTCGGCGACAGCAGCAGCATCGACAGCAGCATCGACACCAGCACCAACAGCAAAGCCACGCTCAAGAAAGAATCCATCGAGGACTACACTGCGCGCATGCAATGGTTCGCGGAGGCCCAGTATGGGATGTTCATCCACTTTGGTCTCTATTCCCAACTCGGCGGCGTGTGGAAGGGCGAGCAGGTCCGTGGCTATGCGGAATGGATTCAGGGCAAGGCCAATATCGATCGACACGAATACGCGCAGCTTTCCCAAACCTTTAATCCGGTCCAGTTCGACGCTGATTTCATTGTTCGGACGGCAAAGGAGGCTGGGATGACCTATCTGGTGATCACCGCCAAGCACCATGAGGGCTTCTGCCTCTGGGATAGTCAATATACCGATTTCGATGTCGCCAATACACCCTTTAAAGCACGCGACCTCCTCGCTGAACTCAGCCAGGCCTGCAAGACTCACGGAATTAAATTCGGGCTGTATTATAGCATCATTGACTGGAATCATCCGTCCCAGAAGCGCCCCTCTGAACTAGGGAAGAAGGGGGTGCCGGGGAAAACGGTCATGGTGGACAATCGGAAACAGGAGTACGTTGCTTATCAAACGAACCAAGTCTTAGAGCTGATCAAGGACTATGATCCTGCCTTAATATGGTTTGATGCCGACTGGGCAAACTGGTGGACAATGCAGGACGGCATTGAGCTCTACAACGCCATCCGGGATGCAAGCCCCAGTATTATCGTCAACAACCGTGTCGCCAAACGCGCTGGTTTTGAATTGGACTTCGTCACCCAGGAACAGCACCACTTCAAGGGCGCCTTCCCGAAGCACTGGGAAGGTTGCTACACGATGAACAAATCGTGGGGCTATAAAACACATGATACGAACTGGAAGAGTGCCCAAATAGTTTATGGCAAGCTCAAGGATATCAATGAAAAGGGCGGAAATCTCCTACTGAACGTCGGCCCCGACGGCAGCGGCCAGGTTCAGCCCGAAGCGTTCGCCATCCTGAAGCAAACTGCGGAATTGATGAAAGCGACACCGATCCGTAAGACTATACCGCAGGTCACCAAGATGCCCGGCATTCAGGTGAAACAACCAAAGAAACAATCAAATAAACAAAAGAATGATGGAGTATAAATCAATAATTACAGGAGCGATGCTCTCTTTGAGTGCCTTTACGGCTAACAGCCTTCAGGCGGTCGACTTGTATGTCAGCCCCGCGGGCAGTGATGCCTTGGTGGGCACCTCGCAGGAAAAATCCGTCGCCTCGCTGGCGAAAGCACGTGATCTGGCGCGCCCGTATGCCGGGAAGACCGCGGTGACGGTGCATGTCGCCGACGGCGTCTATTACCTACCCGAAACCTTGACCTTCGCTTCGCAGGATTCTGGTTCTGAAAAGAACCCCGTGGTCTACAAGGCGGACAACGAGGGCGGAGCAGTGCTGAGTGGCGGCTCCAAGCTTGAGCTTGAATGGCAGCCCTACCGCGATGGAATCTTCCAGGCGAAGACGCCGCAAGGTATAGAGATCGACCAGCTCTTCATCGATAGTAAGGCGCAACGGATGGCGCGCTACCCAAACTACGATCCCAAAAAGAAAACGGCCGCCTATCAGGGCTTTTCGGCTGATGCCTTTTCCAAGGAGCGGGCGGCCAACTGGGCTGATCCAACGGGCGGGTATATCCATGCGATGCACAAATCTCAGTGGGGCGGCTATCACTACCGCATCACCGGCAAGGACGCCGAGGGTGAGGTCACGTATGAAGGCGGCTGGCAGAACAACCGCCAGATGGGCATGCACAAGAGCTACCGCATGGTGGAGAACATCTTTGAGGAACTCGACGCAGCGGGAGAGTGGTTCCACAATGCTAAGACCTCTAGGCTCTATTACATGCCAATCGCAGGTGTCGATTTGGCAAAGGCCAAGGTAGAGGTGGTACGCCTCCGACATCTGATCGAACTCCAAGGAACGCAGGCAGCGCCGGTTAAATTCATCAGCCTGCAGGGCTTTACCGTGCGCCACGCCGCCCGAACTTTCATGGATTGCAAAGAGCCATTGCTGCGCTCGGACTGGGCGATTTATCGCGGCGGAGCCTTCCTGCTGACCGGAACCGAAGACGTCAGCATTCTTGATTGTGAGTTTGATCAGGTCGGCGGTAATGCGGTTTTTGTTAACAACTACAACCGTCGCACACTCGTGAAGGGCTGCCACATCCACGATGCGGGCGCCAGTGGGGTCTGTTTTGTGGGAGACCCGAAGGCCGTGCGGAATCCACTATTTGAATACAATGAGACACAGCACCTGTCGGAAATTGACCTGACACCGGGGCCAAAAACCGACAACTACCCGGCCGACTCAACGGTCGAGGACTGTCTGATTCACGGCATCGGCAGCGTTGAAAAACAGCCTGCCGCCGTGCAGATTTCCATGGCGCAGGGCATCACCGTGCGCGATGTCTCCATCTACGACTGTGCTCGCTCAGGCATTAACGTGAGCGAAGGCACCTGGGGCGGCCATCTGATCGAAGGCTGTGACGTGTTTGATACCGTGCTAGAGACGCATGACCATGGTTCCTTCAACTCCTGGGGACGCGACCGCTTCTGGCACATTAAAGGAGCGTCGGCAAAACAGGTCGCCGAACTGTCCCTGCTGGATGCGGTCGAAACGTCGGTCATCCGCAACAGTCGCTGGCGTTGTGACCACGGCTGGGATATCGATCTGGACGACGGGTCGAGCAACTACGATATCTACAACAACCTGCTGCTGGCGAAGGGACTCAAACTGCGTGAAGGCTTCCGCCGCCATGCATGGAACAATGTGATCGTGAACAACGGTCTGCACCCGCACGTCTGGTATGTGGGGAACAAAGATCAGGTATATGGCAATATTTTGATGTCTCAACACCGTCCCGCACGTATGAAACGACCGAATGCGGATAGCGCCCGAGTTGATAAGAACCTGTTTTTCGTTGCCGATGAGTCGACGGTCAAAGCGGTTTCGGACAAGCTGGGATGGGACGAAAAATCGATCTTCGGCGACCCGCAATTTATTGACTCAGCCAGCGGCGATTTCCGTGTCAAGGTAGGCTCGCCCGCCTTCGATGTTGGATTCAAAAACTTCCCGATGGATCAATTCGGGGTAAAAAAGCCCGCGCTCAAAAAGATTGCCCGCACGCCACAACTTCCCACCCCAGTGCTTGCGAAAGCAAAAGCGAAGCGGGCTCCTAAAAAAGCACGAGCGGCAAAGCAGTCAGTCTGGCTCGGCGCGAGCCTACAGGCTTTGAGCGGCGAAGCGTTTTCCGCATACGGCGTTGGTAAAGAAGAGGGCGGAGTGGTGTTGACGCAGGTGGCAAAGAATTCCCAGGCGGCTCAACAAGCTTTGAAAGAAGGAGACGTCGTGCAGCAGGTCAATGGACAGGCCGTCCGCACCAGTGCTGCGCTCTTGCAGGCCTGTGCCCGTGCTGGCAGTCAACCGCTCAAGCTCAAGATCGTCCGCGATCAGCAGGCAAAGGAAATCGTGGTCGCACAGCCTGCCGGGCGATAGGCAGAATTAAGCTGAAATATACTGGTGCGCACA
>Ga0209092_10001110_pt1 | contig 26970 bp, 28 predicted proteins | sample FraStrMetagenome_FD_187446 | JGI IMG/M metagenome (GOLD analysis project Ga0209092, IMG submission 187446) | Marine eukaryotic phytoplankton communities from Arctic Ocean - Fram Strait ARC3M Metagenome (SPAdes) (version 2) | ecosystem: Environmental > Aquatic > Marine > Oceanic | place: Fram...
TTATGTTTATTTTTTACCTGAGTATGGATTTCATCGGCTATCAAAATACAATCGTCCGGAGCACGATACATGTGGTAGATTTCATTAGAAGATCTTTCTGTAAAGTAGGATAGACCTAACTCCCCCGTTTGTTCGTTTAGGGCCTTTTTTATCTCGACGGCAGAGGCATCTGGCATCTTTGATATTTTACGCAACTTCTGGAGGTAGTCATCGTATGCCGCTCGTTCATTCTCAATGTATTCTTTAACTGTCTGTAATTCTACGGTCTGTTCTTCATTTTCCTTTTCAACCTGTTTTTTGAGATCTGTAAAGGACTTAGGGTTAATGTCTTTGCATTGAAATCCTGTGATAAAATGAGATTTATGATCTTCGTTATGATCTTTGCAAGTGAAAAATATTTTATCTTCGTGTTTTCTCCACATAAACTGTATCTTGATCATGCGTGAAGATGTCAAATGCAAATGATGCGTGACGCATTCTGTTGAGTCGAATCTCCACATTCTTTCTAATTTTTTATAATTAACATAACCTTCGCATTCTTTTAGAGACACCGCACGTCCACATATCATACAATGGTTCTTGTTACCACCGTAGTTTGTTTGTCCCACGCCTTTTACCTTGGGTATTGTTTTCAACTTCAAGTTCAGACCCAATTCGGTCTCTTCACCGTCGAGGCGATAGTTTTGTTCTTGAATAATTACTCCAGATTCATCGCGTAATTCTTCTTGAAGAAGTCTGCCCAATTCTTTGCGTACATTTTCGCTGAGCAGATGATATTCAGGGTAGGTTCCAGTGGATTTCTTGGCAAGATATCGTGTCTGTGTATACATAAAGTGTTTGTAGGTGGACCATATGTAGTGTGACTTGTCCATCTCAAGTCGGTCCAGTTCTCTTATCCAATGCATGAGTAGCTTACGTGAAGGGGCAAGGATCAATATTTTGGGTTTTGGACCGGTACAGTTGTTGCGTAGTTTCTCCGCATGGAGAATACTGTTGATGGTCTTTCCAAAACCGGGTCTGTGAGCAATGAGTAGCTTGGAACCACCGTAGATAATACTATGCATCTGGTGAGGGTCTGCTAAGAACCCATTTCCAACCTTACCATCTTTCTTCTTGTATTTCATACGTTTCCATTCCATTGCTTGGTCAGGCGTTGGAATAAATTCCGTCAAGGCTTGAGAATATTCCGATGGATCGGTATCGACTATTTCAACGCATTCATTTGAACACCGGATGCTATCGCCCACCGTTTCCCATGAAATCAATGAAGTAGGTGGTTCGTCGCCCATTTTAAATTCTTCGTCTGCTGGTACAACGGTGGCCAACACCGCGTCTAGATTCGGTGATGGACGTATAACAGTAGATTTTTCCGATCCTTTAACGAGTGTAATCGTCGTCTCTTTTACCCGTTTATATTGTTTAGCGACCTGTTCCCCGTTTTGGGTGTCTATACACGTCACTATATCGGTTCTATCGCTCAAATTATTGGCATCTAAACGTTGTGATTCTTCATTCAGATCAATTGATTCTAAACGCCCTACAAGAGGTAGGCGTGATTCAGACCCTTCTGAATCGGATATGTAAGCCACTGGTTCGGAATCTGAATCCGTTTCGGAATCTACCTCCGGTTTTGAACTTACCTTTGTATTATCATCTATCACCTGTTTGAATTCTTCAACTGCCATTACCATTTCCTTGGCTTCGTCAACTAAAGCACGATACTCGCTCATGAAATTATCTGTGTTGTTATTTATCCCACTAAGGCTACTCCACTTTAAGAAAAACGCAATGAACGATCTAAACCACGCTTCTGGGTTTCTGACATCTATTGTTCTTCCGTTAAATTTTACCGATAAACATGAAAATACACTACCCAAATTGTCGTTAATTTCACATATAAGGTTCCCTTTCTCAAATGTAAGGTCCATTTTAGTTATATCGATTGTTGTTTCTTGACCACATCCAAATTTATTTAATAAGGCGTCTTCCGTTGGTTTATTCAAATCCATGTCTGGAAATACCTCTTGAAACCACTGATCTTTGGACATTTCGTCTGTACCCTTAAAAAACTTTATTTTACCACCACCAGTAGGTGGATTTTTGTATATGTATTCGGTACCATTGACAACAATTTTTATAACTAAATCTGTTGTATTGTTAGCAGATTGCCAAAGGCAACAACCGATTTTTTCCCTGCTATATTTCAACGGGGTCATCTCATCGGCATAAACGATAAATACCTGTTTGCCAAGAAACAAAATCGCTTTATCTTCCGTGACCGAATTCAATGCGGTGCGTATTTCACTACGTTTTCTCCTATTCATTTTTTGACATGTATAGGATGTCATCATACGATGTGAATATGCATGGGCCCAAATTGGAAACATATATAATACACCCTGTACCATTTTATAGTATATAAATTCAAAATGATATGATAAATGTCGTTGGATAAAGAATTGCTGACGTGTATATTACATCATGAAAAAGATACATCTGTAGGAGAATTTGATAGCGTATTTATGTATGTTAAAAATTATTGTCATTACAGCGCAGAGGCAGCTAAACTAGCTTCGAAATGTAAAAACGTGGCAGTATTGGACGTTTTAACCAACAGATACGTAGACCCGCTTAATTTGAAGGAAACGGCGAAGGATAAGTCCAATCCGGATACTCAATACATTCAGGCTTATAAATGGTTAAGTGGTCTTACCGTTCCACAGATTCATGTGCGTAGTGTAGATAGTGTATGGAAATACATTGGCGGCTGTTCCGATTTTATTGAACTAAACAAAGGTCAAAGCGTTGGTAGTATTCGTACCATGTTTCAGGGGGTGAAATTTTGAGCAAAATTGGTTCTAGTAATTCCATCACTTGTTCGACGTTTTCACTTGTCTTGCATGATATACATGCGTGTGGATATTGCCATGTATCTTTATTATCATGTAAATCTATTTTGTTGCATACTACAACTATTGGTATATTCTCGTTTTCTTTTTGTAATGCGTCTACCCATTTTGACACGTTTTGTTTCGTTTCGGCATCATATAACACGATGGCACCATGTGCGTATTTGTAATACTCTTTGCACGCCTTTGAAAAACGTTCTTGGCTTGAGGTGTCATGTATAAAAACATCTTTGTAAATATGCATTTCTTTTCCTATGGTTGCCATATACGTTTCGGTAAAGGTATGGCCCATTAGATGCCTAACAAAAGAAGTCTTACCAACCCCCGTGTCTCCAACAATAACGATATTTTGCATTCAAATGGGTGATTTTCGACTTAAATAGTATATAAGTTTATTTGCATTTCCTAAATGTTTCTGTATACAAAACACATCGCATTATTTCTATATTATGCAACAGCGTGTTTTCTAATGCTTACAGACCATTTAATATTCGTTAGAACTTATTTCTTTTACTTTTTCCCTGTAATGATGTTATATTACATGTGTCTTTTGCATCCGCGATTGAATATGATGTATGTGTATAACGTAACAGAAAAGATGTTTGTACGATGGTCTGAAATTTGGCAGTTGTTTTTCCATGTCATTTTGTGCATTTTCGACGACTGTTTGTATGCACATGTGTTTTGCATGCTGTATTATTTTCTGTTCAAAGAATTGTATTTTTTAACACATTTTTCCGAAAAGAGACTTTCAAAGATAGAAGAAACAATGGAAGAAAAGTTACCGGGCTATAGAATTGCCCACCTTCATTTAGAGGTATTTTCAGAAGATGTAGACAATAGATTCCATCAGAGTTGTTTTGATACCAATAGACTGTATATACTTGAGAGTACGACAAAAAGTAGAGAAACACAGCTAGGAATAAGCAATTACAGAGAAATACGTAGGAAAAAAAGAAAGCCGCGCTTGATGACATCCGAAGAGAGGGTTTTGTACGAAGCATCAAGCAACCGTAATATGCTGGTATCCAACAGAGAACAGTTTGTATTGTATCCGATAGGTATATTGTGCGGAATGCTTTTATGTACGTTGGTTGTATATAGTAGTCTAGTATGTTGTTTAAGTACAGCGTTAATTTCATTGGGGGTATGTACATTTAGAATCATGCCTCCAAAATATCACGATTTTGTGATGGATTTAAGTTATGCGGTGGCTTCCTTAGTATTTGCTCAACTGTATTACAAAAACATGTGAATCCTAAAATACATATTATACATGGAGCTGGGTCAAGTTCATTGTAGGTGATATAATTCGATATGGTTATTACAATCGAAAATAGAACTACAAAGCGAAAAATATCAACAATCTTGTCGATATCGTTTGAATCGTAACACGGTCTAAATATCGTTGGGACAAACAAACATGCTAAAGGCACAGTTTTCCATCTGGTCGGTTCTTCCAGTTCTACATACGGTGTTTGGCACACGCCGCATTCGTTTTGATCGTATAGTTTCATCATAGTGATACATGAAGGATGTACAAACACTGTTTTGCATTTACATGGAGCTGGGTCGTTGCAAGGTTCATAGCAAACGTAGCATTCCATATATATTATTTTTATTCATCTATTTATACAGAATTTTCCATTCTCTTATACTTCCAGCACATTCGGCTACACATATCTCTAAATCTTCTTTTAATATCGGGTCTATTAATCCGATCACCGCCAATTCAAAGGCTTGAAATTTTTTATTCATACGGTACGCTAGGGATATATGATAGTTCTCTTCAATGTCCAGTACCTTTAGCGGTTGTTCAATAGAGTAAAACGTATCGGGACCAAGCCGAGTAGCTGTTTGTACTAGGTCCCCGTACGGGTAAAAATTATAGACCTCTGGCTTATTGGACCATATATCATGAGCTTCTTGGTGATTTAGACTATGTTGTACTGTAATATGAGCAGGGAATGCGTCTGTGTTGAAGGTTTCGGAATACCGAGATATTGTTTTGTGTAAAATATGTTCTTTTTTTAAAGCGTACCATACGCATATTTTAAACATTTATGATGCTATACAAATTTATAAATACCTAAATTTCTCAAACTTTCACCTTTCTGCATTTCCTTCTGTACCGGTTGCGTTGTTTTCGTAGGCGATATATAGTTTCTTCTTTTTTTTGAATCGTGGCAACATGTTTCTGTAAGGTAGAGACTACATTCATCAGAAAAATCTCAATGTCGTCTCTGAGTTTTTCTTTCCGAAAAGGAAGTAAAACCCCGTCTTTGCGCATGCACATATCCTCTGGTTCGGGTTGCGTTTCAATAGGTTTGCGTCTGACCCTACGTTTCACCGTCGCCTGAATTTGTTGTAGGGCAGACGCGGCTTCTTCCAACTGTTTTTGTTGTAAAGACGACTCATTGTAGTTTATTGTGGCCCGACTTCGGATAAAGTCTTTGGCGGTTCGTTTTGTTCGTGGGTTCCATGCTTTCGGTGGCATTTTGATGTGTTTTAGTTAGTATAAATAAAGAATTGTTTGTTTGTAAATGTTTAAATTGTTTTTGTTATTAAATCTGTTCTATTTGGTTTATGCGCACCCGGTATCGGTTTCCACTTCGAGCATAGAGTTACAAGTACCCCTGACACCGTTGATGGCGTACGATTGTAGTACCGATGGACACTCGATTGTTGTGCGTGAGGCATCTCTAGATGGTATTCCTGTGGACGGAGAAATTATTTTTGACTACCATTTACCAGAGGGCGTAATATGGCCCGATATAAAATTCCGCACAAATATGGGGTCACTTTACATTACAGTGCCGGTCATGTATCCGCACTTCTACAGCATTAAAAGCATAGACGAGCAAGGTATTTTGGTTTAAATGTTTAATCCCAAAACATAAACTGCCACGGCGGCCACAATAACTGGAAAAAATGTCATCACGCCATACACCCCTTTGTCAAATTTACTTGGTAGAGAAAATCGCCCGGGATGTACCCAAAAATAATGATACAGGTAGTCTACAAATGCCAGAGATATAAATACAATTCCAGCAATAGAAATCAGACTGTTATCTTGTTTCTGAGCAAGTACAGCCACTGAAATAGCCGTGCGTACATAAGCAAGAAGTGTGCGTTTGTTAGCGAGGTCCGTCCGAACAATTGCAAGGTCAGTCCGGTCGTCGGCCAGTTTAGTGCGTTCCAATGCCATATCTGTATTATTCAGTTTACCTTCTGTTGCCGCTTTGAATTCATCGTTCCGTGCATCTGTAGGTCTCAACTCTAGGACTAATGGTTCCTCTTCCGTTTCTAAAAAACTTAATCGTTGACGCATCATTTATAAGAACAATACATTTAATAAATACTATATAAATATTAAATGTTAAACCTATATGGAACCAGAAGCGAATAGATTAATGGGAATAGAGCACATGCATTTTGAAAATGATACTAGACAAGAGAACCTACGTTTAAAAATACGGATTCGTGAGCTGGAAGCAAAGATGAGTATGATTTTGTCGATTGTCCGAGAAAGTATGTATTTAAGACCTGAAATAACCAGATGGCAATGAAGTGGTTACTCGTAGGTATCCGTAATATAGAGTTAAGTTCGTTCGAGCACAATAGTGTTACATTAGACTGTGAGGATGCTGACATTCTAGGCGACATTTTTTGTGAAAAAACGTGGTTCGATATACTGGGCAGTTATGGAACTGAATCGTTTGACGCTATCATGACAGACGGTGGGTTGATGGGCGTACGACGAAACGAGACTGTTGTGGCTATAAAAAACAAGTTGTTGAAAAATACGGGTTACATTTATAATTATACCTCTGTCATAGGCGAGAAAGTAAACGACCCCTTGGGACGTGGCCATATGTTTTATAAAATATCAAAAGGCGATTATACGATGAACAATCACGATTTGGCATGGGACGCGTTCAGAATAGAAACTTGGGGCGATTCTTTGCGTCAGAAAATGCGTCTGGTTGTTTAAAATGCGTCGTCCATTCCGAAGGAGATGGCAGAAGGCCTCGAGTATTCGCCCACCCTTCGTTCGAAAAAGTTTGTTTTACCCTCCAATGATATCATGTCCATGAAAGGAAACGGGTTTTTCACCTTGTAAAATTTATTGTACCCTAAACTGTTTAGTAAATGATCCGCTACAAATTGTACGTACTGGTACATCATGTCTCGATTCATACCTTGTAAATTTTCTGGCAATGAATGGTTTACAAAAATCATCTCGGCGTCAACAGAACTCTGTACAATCTCCAAAATGCGTTTGCGTGGCAATTTTGGGCACATCTTGTACATTTCGATTGCAAAATCACGGTGCAATCCTTCGTCTCTACTGATCAATTCGTTGGAGAAGGTCAAACCCGGACACAACCCTCTGTTTTTTAACCAGTATAATGCGCAAAATGAAGATGAGAACATGACTCCCTCTACGCACGCAAAGGCAACCAGACGCTCTGAAAAGTTAGTTACGCAACCTCTCTTTGCCGCCATAAAGGTTTTTGCCCATTCCGCCTTCGCCATTGTACCGGGATGCGTGTTAATGTGATTAAACAGATTTGCTTTCTGATCTTCAGTGGCAAGAGTATCGATCATCAATGAATATGTTTCCGAGTGTATATTTTCCATTGCCGCTTGGAATGAATACATTGCTCGTGCTTCCGGTAGTTGGACCTCTGCGCAAAAATTAGTCACCAAATTCTCTACAACGATGCCGTCTGAGGCCGCGAAGAATCCCAGAATGCATAGGATAAAATCACGTTCCGTTTGGCTCAATTTCTGCCAGTCAATCGAGTCCTGCGACATGTCAATCTCATCAACGGTCCAAAACGATGCGATATGTTTTTTATAAAACTCGAATAACTTGGGATGTTGAATAGGGTACAATACGAATCGATTTGGATTTTCGGTGATGAGAAGCGACATTTCTATTATCTTTTTTATTCTTATATACGGAAAAATCAAAAAACTCGGAGTTGTCTATAGTTTCGATTATTTGTATCTGTATTTGAATTTGATGCGCTTAGATTGTTTTCTTTCTTACGAGCGAAAGGAAAACTGTATTGCAACAACTCTGGGAAGTAAAACCAATATTTTGAATAATCTTGTGCGTGTTGGAAATAAAACTGGAAAACAAACCATACCAGCACTACTGCTATGATGATATCGTCGGTATAGTGCCATCGAAATAATAACAACGAGAATAGCGTTGCGCCTAATACAAGGCCCGCTATCAACTCGGTCCAGTATGATTTTCTATACTTATTTACGAATAAGTACAATAACATAGCGGTGACGGTGTGACCACTAAACATATAGTCGGAACAGGTGCCGTGTACCATGATAAATTCTACGGTTTGCCAAAGACTGTCCGGTTTCTCTTTGCAAAAATCGTATACTTTGATGTTGGGTAGTAAGGTAGCGGAGACTGTAACGGTACGAAGTATAGAAAATGCACACTGAAGAACAGCTAGTTGGCCTAGGACGCCATAATTTTCAGAAACCCACAAGAAACAAACGAACAAAATGCCAAGACCAACATTAGGCATGTAAACGAATTCTGAATCGGACAAGTCCGGAATCAGAGCGAAACCGGAATCTACTAGTTTACCATCGGTTTGAGAAACCCATACATACCATACTGCCAAGACACATAGCCATATTGTAATTAGTATACTCACCGCTAGATAATAAATTTCACGCATATGGGTATACAAAAAAGATATATATACCCTACTACCATTAATTTTTTCTACTGTAAAAGAACATGTATGGACGGTCGCTCTCTTTGGGCACACTGCTCAATTCATCCATATTCTGATCGTTGCATACGTGCCAAGAACCATCCAATTTCATACACGCCGCTGTGTAATGACCGCCATACGTATCGCCCGAATGGTTGCATGTGGCGTATAAGTAGTATGGAACTCCGGCGATTTCTATCTCTTCGCTAAAGGATACAGGCGAATGTATTTTCATGTTACCTTGGAATCGTTTCAAGTGAATAACAACCGCTTGTGCTGGTTTAATCTCTAGTTTTTTCAACGAGCGTTGTTTTTTTTGGCAATGTTCGCATTCTATTCCATCCATTTCTTCTTCCGCGGAGAAGTCTTCTAATAAGTCTTCTACACGATGTACACCAGTTGTAGGTATTTGAACCGACACGGTGATGTATGGGTATGTTGTCACGGATTTATGTTGACATGCGGTACAAGTAATGGTGGATTCCATCGACCCCTCGAATGGATTTTTAAATTTAATTTCCGTGAAAATAGTATCGATCAAATACAGAAACAATTCATGCGCATCGCATTGCCGCATAACTTTAAATTCGCGCGTTTTCCCCAATTCCTTTACCAGTGAATAGAGGTATTGAATCGGTGCATCGGCATACAAAAGCTCGATACACGATTGAACCAGTACACTGTCGGATGCGGTGTTGTGTGGTTTCAAGAGATACACTAAGTTTTTTGTATACCGAAGACATTGAAGAATGCTATTAATGTAACATGTATTTCCCAAATTTGGTATTCCCTTACCAAGTGGCATTTTATGTATGATTAAATAACTTATATAGTGATTTTATTGTACTCCGTGTCACAGTAGTCACGCAATGCCTGTGGTGTAATTTTATTGTTTTCAACGACCTCTCGTATTGCTTTTGTGATGTGTTTTTGTCCATTGGTGAGTGTGGGTTTGCTTACATTATACAAATGCAACCCATTTGCTTCTGGTAATGCGGATTCCAAATATCTTGATTTTTTGATAATGAAAACACCCGACATAAACAGGCCGTTGCGCATGATATAAAGACATGCCGGAACAAATATTTTGAACGAAAATGTTGAATTCTGAGAGGCCGTTTTTCTACAAAACATTTTCCAATACGATATTAACTCCTTTGTGAATTCATTGATGAGACGCTCTTGTTCTTGCTTTGATTTTACGATTAGATGTGTAAACATTGGGCGCTTTTTCATTTGATGCATGTACAGGGTCAACGAGGTGATATAGACCTTTGGTCGCTGGTTTCTGTCGCAATAACGTCGATATTTGTTTACGACCTTTTCTGAATCTTTTTTCAACTCGTTGTATTTATGCAACTCGGATTTCATACGCTTTCTGGAAAAAAGTAAACGATGTAAAAAATCATTGCATACCATTACACAGTGCGTAATACGTATATTGTGTATACCCGAATGTTTGACACGACCTTCTTCGTCTCTGCTGAACATGTGGGGGTCTCGTTTGTCCTGTATCACGGTGGGAATACATCTGGAAGATACATGCCATGACCGGACGGTTTCGGACTCGTATTGGACACCGGATATAACGCACACTTGACAGTTGTCTTCGTTTGTTATTCTCCCACCATCGCAATTTATATGACAACAGTGTATCTTTTTAGAAGACTTACAAAGATATATATTGTATATTTTTTTCACCAAGGTATCGCTTCCAACCCATGAAGGAGGCTTCAGATATTTACAACAGATGCAATATTTGCCATCGTTTTGGTGTATTTCCACCGTAATATTTTCTATATTACAAGTATTGTACGAACATTCGTGATTATTACTCGGTGTTTTAATAATAGATATTAAATGGGAAGCGACGGTTGCTGGTGATGGACATCGTTCCAAATTCATACTGTTGTGCACGAATTTTGATATTTATACTTATTATATAACTTTTCTTTTGTTTTCCGTTTATTGTATGACGATTTCCAAATCATACCAATTCGAAAAAAATGGCCCGATGTGGACCTATATTATTATTTTTACAACCGCATATACCTATATAAATACCAAAATGTAGGTTTAAATGAATACAAGTAAAACCATTCGGTGCAATTTAAATGGTCTTGCGAACGAAAAAATGTATGTTGAATGTGTAGAAGAGGCACGCAATATTATACACAGTAACGATTTTCACCGACAACCGAACGGTTTGAATAGATTGGTCCGCTACAGTTCAACCGGTAATCCATCATGGTGTTGTAGAATGTTAAACAAAAAGTTCTCTGGTCTCGGTAAAAAAGCAATGGTGCGTGCAATGGTCAACAATTACTTGAAGGAAAACACGTGTCATCCCGATAAAATGTACATAAGTAAGGCATATATTAGTTACCGTGCGAAACGAATGGATCGTTCGGTTAGAATTATACAGAAAAGGTGGCGCTTCAAACAAATACGACATATGCGTCCATTTTATCTAGAACCCACTCAGCATTCCGACAGTCGTCCGTATCTTTATCATCCCAAGTACAATTTGTACAAAGTTAAACCTTCGTTTCGAATGGTGTATTTTAAAGTTAACAATCGGATCGTAACAAGAGATCTGGATACAAAAGGAGGACCACGGGGTGTTCACTCTACTTCATGGTATTTTGATTTGACGTCAGAAAGTATATATTGGACATACACGGTAGGGTATACTATATTTGAAGTAAGAAAATGGATTTATGGAAAAGATTTCACTGTAAAAATAACCAAAGATGTACAGCGTTTTCGAGGTATATTAGGAAAGTCCATTTAAAACGATGAGTATAGAAGAAATAACAATAAACACCTATACTATTCTAGAGGAATTGCGTGAATTAAATGACAATTTAAATAGTCTATGCATTTTATTATCTGGTAGTATAACAAGTTCTCCGGTATCATTTGATGGACCTGCCGTTGGATTTGTGGAAAATAGTGGGCAGGTATCTGTATGTGATAGAACTTGTCAGACTACATGCGAGTTTAAACCGTCAGATAGAAAATCCAACGATGATCCGACTAAGGTTTAAATACGAACCGTATTCAATAGACAATATCAGATGCGTGTACAAATCAGGTTGTTTCGTTTTACATATAAACCATTTCGGTCACACGATGGTATGTTATGATAGGCGTAGTTTGAGTAATAGACAAGCTGTAAACTCTTTGCGTGATTTACTGAAGATTTAGTATAAATAAAGACTGTGATTCATAAAATGTTCTGGTTTTTATGCGGTGTAATTATGGGCATATATATTGATCAAACCTTTACAATACCAAATATTCAAAAGTCGATGGAAGCTTATAATGAGTCAAAGACAGAGTTTAGATAATTAAAAGTATATATCTATAATCCCATCTTTAAAATGTTAGAGTATATTCTACTTGGGGTAGCACTCGCTGTATTTTTGATTAGTTGGTACACTCCCATACCATATGGACGCTTTTCAGTAGATTCAAACCAATTTAATCTACCAAATATTCCAAACCGGTGGTTTATTGGGGTCGCAAATCTTCCCGCTATAGTATGCCTGTTGATTCACGCGCCAAATGTTTCAAATTTTGGACGAATCGCACTCATATTCTTGTTTGTACATTTCGTATTTCGTGCATTTGTTGTACCGGTTGTCACTGGTTTTATATACCACACCGATGAAAAGGAGTGCTCAATCCTTATTCTAGTGTTGTTTATGGCATATAATGGATTGGCGGGCTATACCCTTGGTTTTATGTGCACCAATTTAACTGGTTCATTCTTCATGTGGGTAGATCTACCTCTTTTGGTTGGGGCTTCATGTGCGTTGTTATTGAATGTGTATTTCGACATTCGCGTTAACTGGATGCGCTGTCACGATGTTGTAGAAATTGAATCGCTGTATGTAACCCATAGAAGTCTTGAACAAGAATTTCCATTGTTGTTTTGGTTGGATATCACAAGCCCGAATTATTTTTTCGAAATAATTGAATGGGGACTTTTTCTACTACTTACATGGCACACAGAAAGTCTTTGCTATTTCATTGCAACATGGCTCATATTATGGGTACGTGCACTGAGCATCAACCGATGGCTAGAATTAAAACAAGCCGAGTACGATAAAAAAAGTCTATCCGCTGGCGGATGATTCGTTTAGTAAAAGTATCATATACTAAATAACCTTCTGGTTGTATTTTCTTAGTAAAACATGTTCTAAGCTTAATAGTTTATATTTATAATGGCCACACTATTCTAAATAGTTTCATACTATAAATACCCTTTCTATGGTTTTAAATGCAACGTAAAAAAAGAAAACGAGAAGATACATGTATGACAGACATGATACGATTTACTAGGAGAAACAAACGGTTCAAAGAACTACATAAACATTTGAAAACCTTAGATAGTTTAGTAGGTATGGAAGAATTAAAACAGTCTATTGTTTCTCAAATTCAGTTTATAATCACAACTGGAGGTAAATTAGACAGCCATTTCTTGAATACCTCTCTGGTAGGACCACCCGGGACTGGAAAGACTACAGTGGCGGAAATGTTACACAAAATATGGATATCGTTGAATATTTTCGACGATGATATGCCATTTACCATTCTTCATCGCAGTGATTTCGTTGGGAGCTATATGGGCCAATCTTGTAATAAAACGCGTAAAATATTGAACAAATACGCCGGATCAGTGATCTTTATCGACGAAGCATACTCTCTCATGACTGGAGAGAAGGATGAATATGGAAAAGAAGCATTGGACCAATTGTGTGCATTTATGGGCGAAGAAAAATCAAACACAATTATAATCATAGCAGGCTATGAAGATCAAATAAATTCAAATTTTTTCAATGCAAATCCGGGCTTAAAACGAAGGTTTGGGTGGAATTTCGCCATAAAACCCTACACATACTCTCAACTGTTTCAAATATTTGTAAGACAGTTGAAAATATGTGACTGGACTGTAGATAAAAAGGCGGAAGAACTATTTCGTACGCACCACAAAAAGTTTAAAAATGCGGGGGGTGACACGGAAAATATATGTTTCCAGTCGAAGCTCAGCTATTCCAAAGACAATTGGATGAAAAAACGTCAGACGCGACATTTAAGCGTCTCACATGTACAGAAAGCGATGGAAGACTATTTCGTCGATGAACCAGAACCACTTAATATGTATATTTAATATCTTAAATCTTTAAACCCACCCATTCTTCGCGTTAACACGTTCAAATCCGCTTGTTTTCTGTTAAATTCATCTTCTGTGTCTTTATACGGTTTTGTGGCATTTATCAAAGGAATACCGACAGCGAGTCCAATTGCCGAAAACGCCACAATTGCCCATTGAATTGCTCTCCAGTCCAAATCCGTAAAGTCTGGGTCGGTATTCTCGTCTAGCTCTCTGAACCCTTCGAACATGTTTCCAATAAGAATCCACGATAGTGATAGCTTTGAAGTGACCGACATCAAAATATAAATTTCGTCTTGGTATACCGGTCGAAACACCTTGATCAGCCCAAATCCGATGTAAAAGAATGCATATAGTACGCCCATCACTACAAAGTAACCAGTTTCAATACCTTCCATCAATAAGGCATTCGTAATGACAAACTGAATCTGTGCCGCCAATAAAACAAATGCACCGACCAAAAGTGGCATACTCTCTTCTTTTTGTGTATCCAAAACATATCCCATCAGTTGCATCACCCCATTTACGAGTAGGACGAAAAAGATATCACTTAACGGGATGGAACCAGTTCCCATGACCAAAGCCACTTGAAGAATTCCAGCGGTAAATGCATATTCCACCGTACGACGAACAGGTTCGTATTTGCGCATTTTCTCGTTATTCCAGAGGTAAAACACTGCTATCAAATGAGAAAACATGGTGATCGCTTCATTTCCGCTTATCCAAACAAGTGCACTTTGTTCTAAAATGACTTCATGAGTAGTTGTCGTGTCAACGGGATTGGTTTGGTACACGTGATGCGGTATAGTAATGTCTGTTTTAATACTATCCGTATGAACCACAATCGATAGAACACATGAGACCATGTGAAGAATGGCGGCGGCGATGTGTAAGTAGAGCAATAACATTTTATATATTATGAACCACTATTAATACTTTTTTTTACCATACTCTATGTGGTATGTGCATCGCTATTTCTTTAATGCTATACGGTCTATACTGACACATATTGTATTGTTTTAGAGACTGTAAAGTTCGTGGGACAACATTTTTGTATATACGACCTGTACTTTTTAGTGTGAGGTTTACATGAATGCTGGGGTTTACATCCTTTGATATAGATTCGATTCGTACTCTTCCCTGAGGGAAGGTCCAGTGATTCCCTGCCCATATCCATGCCGGAACACCCGTTCGGAGGGTTATAGTGTTCATGTTTATTAAATCTTGGAGAATTCCATCCGAACCGTTTTCATGTAAAGCTTCTCTGTCTTTGGTCAAACGAAACGATACATACAAACGATGTACTTTGTAGTTGCTGATGGAGTTGGCCATTTCGGTAACCATTCGTTCGTAAAACAATAGCATATGACCGGGCGGGATTTTCAAATATTGTATCGAATGATTGCCCTTTTTTACCGATTCGAACCCATTGCACTTGTTTTTAACATCGTGGTCCATGTGCGAACCCGGACAGGCGCGGAATTCATGCTCATAGTCGTCTAAATTCACCCATCCACCGAATACTATATCATCTGGTTTCGCATATTTTGATTCGGATCTATGCTTTAATTGACCCTTTACCTTTACACGTTTTGGTCGATATAACATGCGATCAATGATTTGTTCCAAATACAATGTCCGGTCTCTCTTTAACAGTGGGTCGAATATATGTTTTTTAGCAATTTGATGACACTCGTAGCGTATGTCTCTGACTACAGTGTTATGGAAAGAAGAAGGGTTTCCTAGAGCAGAAAATGCATTCAATACAAATGGTTTATTGTCATCGTACATTTGTTTGGGGTTGCTGTATTCCGGCATATTGCATATGGTCTCAACAAATTCGTCTCGTTTTTCATGGACCTTTTCGTACATTGGAATAGTAACCCACCCATGTGTTTCAAGAGTATTTAAATAATTCATAATATATGAAATGGAATGGTTATTAATATTAATAGGTATATTTATAACCCTTTCCGCGTTTAACATTTTCATGTTTGTCGAATGGATAATGGGATATTTTGTAGATTAGTATACAGAAACGTCGTTGTTGATTCTAAATCTCTCCATCTGACTACGTTGTATATTCAACAACATCTCCAATTGACTCACTCTCTGCTGTAATGTTCCTATAGTCTCGCCTGCTTGAAAACACGCCTGTCTCATCAGGTCGTTTTCTCCTTTCAGTTTATTTACATAGTCTTCCCAATTTTTTTGACGTTTTCTGGGTTCATATTCGCCATCGTACTTGCGTTTTTGACACAACTCCAATGTTTTAAAACGTTTGGAGGGATCTTCGGTATATTCGTCTCGTGATCGCTTTGGCATTTTGTTATATTATAAACGTATTTATAGTATTTTTTGCTTGGAGAATGGTAACCACTTTTCTATTATAGATTTGGAGATACTCTCTGAATTTCCGACCATGATGCCACAAATCTCGGTTATGTAGTGTCGAATAAACTGGTTTAGTAATATCGGGCCATTTTCTATAATATAAATAGAATATCCAGCGACAATGTTGGCCACCAGTTGTTCCAAACTACGTATATTCTGACTGAACAAAGAACGCTCACATGATGGACCGAGCCATTTTACAGCTTGTAGGCTAGTACAGTGTGCCGGGTATATCGGGCCGTGTATTGTACGAATACCAATACGATATAGAAGTTCCATCAGTGCTATTGCATCTGGTAATGCAGAATGATTATCAAGTATTTGTTTCCCTAATATGTTCCTATATAGATCGTTTAAAGTATATGAACTTTGTTTCGGTATGGCTTTTCTACAGAATAACAGCGAATCTAAAAAATACCAATGGCATGGCAATTCCACACCGCGACGTTTTGTTTCGATTTCCAACATGGGTTTGTCGCTTTTGAATGTATTGTGAGATATCAATAACGAAGGGATTGTTGATGAATTTGATGCAATGAAACGAAGAAATGCATTCCACCCATAATTAAAACTAACAGCGTTCTTATTCTTTAGAAACAACTCGGTAACATTCGCGAACTCTTGACTCATAGGCGGGGGTAGAGGACGTATACCGGGATCCATAGTGATACTAAATTTATTACCACTTAAAAGGTGTATGGCTCCAATTTCCCATATATAACAACGTGACAGGTCATTGGGGACACCTACATACTCCAAGTCGAACACAAACGTCGATGGTAGTAATCTAGAAAAGGTATTTTGGTCTATCAACGTACCCATTTGTACATATAAAGAAGTCTTATATAGAGTCTTTTATAAATTTTTCAACATATTCGTTGTACCCCTTATTGTACGTCTCGCACATTGAATGCTGGTACGCTTCGCCGGTATCGTACTTGTGACGAAGTATCAAATACAGATTTTGCCAAACCTCGTGGCATATCTCCGGCGCGTAATAATAAACATTTGTTCGTAAATTCTGTAGTACGTGCATATCCTCACCCTCTGGTATGTCGTCTATCAATAGTTGTATTGTTGAGGCTATGTTAAAAGCTTCTTCGCACATGTTATTCATTTGGTATGCCATATAAATACCCTACATAAATATCCTAATGAAAGAATATACATTCTATGAAGAGGACCGATGTATCGGTAGGATAGTCCACATCGGGCCACCTAATGCATGCTGCCGATGTGAGACTATTATGCCACGGTACCTAGTTGAACCAACCCGTGTAGAATGTCATAAATGTACAGAAAAAAGATTGAAGAAGTTTGGAATTAAACTAAAACGTAATTTTAAACTATTAAGATGAATCAAACTATGAATCAAGCATTCTTATTATCACTTCTACTTACCGGAAACGCGGAACATGTTGTTATGGGTCATGGACCGATCGTAAAAAAGTACCGCACACTCCGTCGTACATACAGGAGCAAACTCAAGTACCGAGCAAACCGGAAATACCACAAGGCATTGCACCGTACTTACGGGAAAGACAGAGCACATTTTCAGCGTTAGATCACGAAGGTTGCATCGTACCTATAACCAAACCCGAAGGTTCCTACTGGTTTACCACGAGTATAATTATAATCTACAGTATGAATAACTTGTATCCATTTTTTCATCATTTCTAGTGTCAATACCTCGCCTGAACATCGTCTGTACCCTCTGCCGAACCCCCAGTTTCCCTCTTCTTCTATGATAGCGGTTCCCTTTGCTATAACCGCACCTTCCGCTGTCTTTGACCATGTATCATGAAATGGACAAGCTTTTGCGTTAGCTACATCTACGCCGTTGGGATGGTGGCTCATAACACGTTTCATAGCATGAACTATATGAGTTGTTTCGTCTACCGGGCCCATAGAGCCGTCTATTGTCTTTGAAGATATAACAAAAGCAGCTGTAGGATTTTCCTTGATGTGATTGTAAATGAACTCGTCGGTTGCATCGGTTACCGTACTTGTATCCACCAACTCTTCCATTAGGATCGTCCATTGTAGTGTCAGTGCCAGAACATTGTGCATGTACTCTACCAATATGTCTGTCTCACGGTAGTCATTGTCTTTTAGAGATTTAAACAATCCTTTGAAGGTCCCATCGTCTAATTTTTCTCGTAGTCTTCGAATGTACCAATCGTGTTTTAAGATGTGTTTTTGAGCTGCCCATGGCATAAACAATGAATCAGCAAGTTCCGCAACAGAAGAGACTGCGCTAAATCCCGCGGCTCCCGTAATTATAAAGTCTCTGTCTTCCTGATCTGGCTCAGTGTGTGTATGTACCATAAACGTGATCGATTGAACGGCTTCAAATATACAGTCGTGTGGTACACGTGTTTTCATGCATTCTAAGGCAGTCTCCATATAAGGAGTGCATCGTTGCACATAGTCTTGAATGTCGTCGTGTGTTAAACCGGCCATGTATTTACGTTTCATGGCATTGTCTCCTTCGCTATCCGTTCCACGGTCTTCCAGATTCGTAACGAAAATAGAACTACCAGAATTGTGTACAATATTGGAGTCGCGTGTATGCGAACTCAAACGAGGCAAAGCTACATCCCTTAATATTGGAGGAATGGAATCAAACTTAAAGTAACCCGAAGGGTCCATATCAAAAGTTTCATTTAAAGTATCAAGTAGCTGTTTGGGTGGTATGAATCTAGAATCTCGTGTATTAATTCTATCAATAAGCGACTCGTAGTCCGCAAATTTAGTCCCATTCGAATAATAGCCGGGTTTACGAAGTCGTTTCACCGGTCGGCCGTCCAGAGAATACCCGACAAAATCCGCGATATTTGGAATGGCATGCGTTACAAAGGTTCGGTTCCAATACGGTATTTGTAAAAAGGTACATCCCAAGAGGAAAACGATAATAATCCCCATAAATACAAGACAGCATATGCCACACGCGTTCATTTGTTACTGTAGAAGATGTATTTATATTCCATATATATTCATTTTCTTACTGTTTTGATGATGTATTGCATGTATTGTTGCAAGTTGTTTCAACAGGTTGATACAGAGTGCGACGGTCCATATCACGCGGTACGACAATCCAAACATCGAGTAGAAATGGTTCCTATGAATTATATACGATTTCGAGGGGGTATTCCAACAGTAGATAAAGAATATCTGAATAAATTGTATCTAAAATATTTTTAAATTGTATATGTCTTCTCCTTTAAATTTGCGATCGGTTCTTTGATCCAAACAACCATCAATTGTATTCAATTTCCATTGGATGGATTTGTAAATATACGGGTCCAGTGTATTCTCACATATTACATACTGTATATGACAAGGGTGTTCCTGACCAATACGATGTATACGGTCTTCACTTTGCATCAATACACCCGGTACCCAATACAGTTCCGCAAATATAACATGAGAGGCGGCAGTCAGTGTAATACCCGTGCCCGCGGCCAACATGCTCAGTACCGCCACCTGATACTTACCGGCTTGAAAATCCTTTACGTACTCGTGACGCAATTCCGTTGCGGTATCTCCATCTATTCGCATCGCTTTGCCATCGCATGCTTCCTCAATTGCATTCATTAAACTTTTATGATAACAAAACACCAAAAATTGATTCCCAGTTTGCATAGTGTCCTTTACCAACATTTGCATCGCCTTGCATTTTGCTTCCGCTGTCAACCCAAACAGTTCGGAAATAATACATTTGCGGCGAAAATCGGCCGCCTGAACCTGTTCGCTACACGGTGCCATCTTAGGAATGTCTTTGTTCAATTGCTTCCATTCTTCAAACAAAGGAATCATCTCGTATGTATCGCGCGCGTCCATGTTTAAATGAAGTTGTGACCGATGTTTCTTTGGTAAGTCCTTCAAAACATCGCGTTTTAAACGGCGAATCATCACCGTCTTTTTGGCCAACCAGTGCACTTCGTGAGGATTGGAAGACCCGCTATCGTCCCAATATCCTAGAGGAGACATCTTGCGATCGCAGTAACGCTCCGCAAACTGTTTAAACTTGGGGAAAAAATCACGGCGTATCATGTTCGCCTGAGAAAACAGTTCGGAAGGACGGTTCAAGGCAGGCGTACCGGTCAATAACAATGCTTTGCTTATGCTTCGAATCAATGGAGACAGACCCCTTGTACGTTTCGTTTTGTGATTCTTTAAATAGTGGGATTCGTCACAAATAACCATGTCAAACCCGTAGTCCATCAACATTAATTTCTTTTTGACCGCCAATTCGTACGATATGATAACTGGATACCCATTTAATTCGTCCTTTCCAGTTTTCACCAAACATACCTCCTTTATACCCAACCACTTGTCGAATTCCGCTTTCCAATTGTACCGCAAATAGGCGGGACATATAACCAAGACGCGCTTATATCCATAGTATTTAGACAAGGCGATGGCCTGTAATGTCTTTCCTAGACCCATATCGTCTGCTATTAGGGCCCTGCCGTCGAGATGTCGGACCACATGTTCTACTCCTTCTTTCTGGTACCCGAACATCTTTTTGTATATTTCTGTCTCTTTAAACGATTCGTCAAATGGAAGATTCGGTGAATATGACATGGCTCGCTCGACTTGTTCAGGGATACACTCTATCATAAGACCGATGTCCATACAATGTTGAACCGCTTCTTCTATACGCTCCATGGGAACCGTGTACTTGGACCGATCAATGCATTCGAAGGGGATAGTTTCATACGTACCCCTCAGTTTAATAATGACTTCCTTTTCATCTTTTAAAGAGAAAACCGCGGTGGGTGTTTTCTTTTGTCGTTTATGTTTAAAGAATATTGCACTCATTTTATATAAAGTTTAATTTCATTTATACTTAAAATTTTAATGTTTTAAACTGAGTTTTAGGACCACTACCGTTTTTTAAAGTAGTTATGCCTTCTAAGATACCCAATATGACATCGGGCCCCATTCCGATATCTATCTCGAACATTTCGTACAGGTACCAGAAGTGCATAATGCGACCATCAAAATTGTATTTATACCCATACGACTGTTTTACTTGATAGTCCATATTATACCAATTAGTTGACCTATCCCCATGTTTATTGTAGTACCTATCCGTTATTTCTATTGCCAAATCATCTAACCACCATATGTCGTATTTAATGGCCAAGGACAATATAAGTACACACATATCATGGGATTTATTTATGCATGGTATATGCGATTTATATTCGGGATCCAATTGATCATAACCAAATCCACCTTTCAGAGCTTGTATGGAACCTTTGGTTTCTGGGATGGAAAAACATGAATAGCCAAAATCAATGATATACACCAAATCTTTTCCTTCGTCGTACATTACATTTCCACCGTGAAAATCGCGATGTGCAAAGTTATAATTATCTTGTAATTGTTTCATTCCGTTGCACAGCGTTATAAGAGCCTTTCTTAAAGTGGCTTCGGTTTTTATTTTTTTAAATTCAACACCCTCTATTTTTTCCTGAATTAAAATATATCGGTCTGGTTCATAGTGTCTAGATACAGTATTTGCCGTTTTTAAAATCCCGGAATCCAAAACATCATAGGTTTCTACCTCTAAATTTCTAGCGATTCCCGTTGTGATAATATCTGGAGAGGAAATGTATTTGTTTTCCGCCGCAATACCACTAATGAATATATTTATTAGCGACTCTATGAACAGATCGACAAAACTCACTCTATCGTCCATCAGTTTGACCACACAATCCTGTCCCTGCCACCTACAATCCAATAATACTTGTGAAGTCGCCTGTGCTATGCGAGAATCCTCTTTTATAAAAAGCGTGGCGTCAATTTCTTTACCTAGCTTTTTTACCGGCTCCCAATTGATCTCTACCAATGTAATGCTATTTATGATTTTTTCAACTACTTCCCAGTTCGCCTTGTTGAATTCCTTGTCTAGTGTTGCCAAAGCAGTTAATAATTCGTTTGTTGTTCCTCTGTCTGCCCCTATTTTTGGAGCTACGGTCGTTATAATATTTTCTAATTTTTTGTTTTTCCGCAACACATCTAATAGTTGCAAAGGCTCGAGCCTAGACCTAGACATTTATAACCACCGTCAAAACATAATATACCTATTTTTAACTAATACGATTCATTCATTCAATGCTATTCCCATATATACCTATAGTGTGTCCCTGCTGCCCACTATATCCTACCTAAAATAAATAGGCCTCTGTGCCTGTATGACGATTTTGAGAGGGCACCCTACTCAGAGAAAAACTTTTTTTTTGCTAAATTGAGTAAACATCGCACAGCATATATACTATTACCTGTTATACTATACATGCGATAGCACCAACTACGTAATATATAAAAAAATAAAAAAAAAAAAAAATTTCAGATAGAGGGTCTCTCTCCAAATGGGTCAACAGGGACATAGGCCTATTTATTTTAGGCTGAAGATAGTGGGTAGTATGGACACAGTAGCTACTAACATGGTCCAAAGTGGCCCGACATAAGTGACCCGACTGTTAACATAAGCTTACCATTGGAAGGGTGCGGGCAACGAGTGCACGAAACCTTGTTACAAATTTGAAACTATTTCAAAACTCACAAACAATTCGTGAATATAAATAGAGACCAGAAATTATTCACAATGCCTCCCGAAATCACTGGAATCAATTTCAATGTATGGGCCGCGGATGAAATACGAAAAGATTCCGTGGTGCATGTAACTGAAAAGAAAACCTTTGAAAACGGCATTGTCGTGGAGAATGGACTACGTGACAAACGCATGGGTAGCGACGGCACCCTGTGTTTAACCTGTGGCGAGTCTAGAAAATGCAATGGACATTTCGGGCATTTGGAATTAAACACTCCCGTATATCACATCTCTTGGGTCAATAACATAATTTATTGGTTACGTTGCATATGTAGCAATGAGTCATGTTCTCATGTTCTCATAAAAACATTGGCGCGTCCTATCGTACAAAAGAATAGGCATTTGCAACACTATAGTAAAAACATATACAGCAAATGTCCAGAATGCGATACAAAGCAGCCAAAGTATTCATGGAACCGCGAAAAAGCCCACATTGAAATTAGTCGAACAAAATACCCAATCGAATCGGTCTTGAAACACCTCGAAAAACTGCCAGAAGATGTTCTTAAAACAGTTGATTTGGCGCACCCGAAAGATATGATACTGACGGTATTGCCAATACCACCACCCAGCGTTCGCCCAGCAATCATGCAAGGTGGGAAAGTACGAGGCGAAGACGATTTGACCTATCGTTTGATTCAGATCATGCGGGCAAATGATAAATTAAAAAAAACGATAAGCGATAAACGTCCAGATCACATTATCATCGATAGCAAGGAATTACTCCAGAATGCCGTGACCGGTTACATTAACCATACCAAAGTTGGCAATTCGAAGCGTAAAGCGTCCAAGCGCGAATACACATCTCTCCAAGTACGATTACAGGGCAAGGAAGGACGTGTTAGAGGCAACATGATGGGAAAACGGTGTGATTTCACGGGTCGTTCGGTTATCACAGGCGACGACCATCTGAAAATGAACGAAGTAGGCATACCGATTAGTGTGGCGGAAAAATTGACTATACCGATAAAAATAACCGCGTACAACAAAGCAGCAATTCAAGAAAAACTCAATTTGCCGAAGTCCCCGATCAAATTTGTCATACGACCCAACGGTTCGCGCGTAGACCTATCATTTGTACAGAGAAAAGGAATACAACTCGATATCGGATGGAGCGTAGAGCGAATATTACAGGACGGTGATATCGTATTGTTCAATCGTCAACCGTCCTTGCATAAAATGTCAATCATGGCACACGAAGTAAAAGTGTTACCATATAGTACATTTCGCATGAATTTATCGTGCACAACACCGTACAATGCAGATTTCGATGGCGATGAGATGAATATCCACGTCCCACAGACCGTAGAGGCGCGCGCGGAAGCGAGAAACATTATGGCGGTAAAATATCAAATTGTTTCGCCTCAAAGTAATAAACCGGTAATGTCGGTTATTCAAGACACTATGTGCGGCGCATATTTGTTGTCGTCTGATTCGGTGCGATTAACCGAAGAGGATATGATGGATTGTGTCAATTGTATGCCGGGATGGGACGGTGTATTCCACAAACAAGACGAATATACCGGCAAAGATTTAATTTCATACACCTTGCCAGTAGTGAACTGGTCAAAGGGAGAGGTATGTATTGAAAAAGGTGTTTTGTTGTCCGGTCGTCTTACCAAAAAGGTTTTGGGTCGTTCAGACGGTTCTTTGGTTCATGTTATTTACAATGACTGTGGTCCAGACGAGACAATATTATTTATCAATCGTTTGCAACGCATGGTTCATAAATTTCTAGCAATTACCGGGTTTTCAGTTGGTATCGGTGATATGATTTCAGAGGTAAGCGTCCAACAAGAAATAACCGATGCATTCTCGGATATAGACAATAATTGCGACACGGAAAATAAAATCAATCAACGGTTGAATATATGCCGCGATACCATGGGAATGAAGGTACAAAACCCCTTGGACGACCGCAATCGTCTCTATACGATGGTTCGAAGTGGAAGCAAAGGATCCAACATAAATATATCACAGATTATGGCGGTTGTAGGTCAACAAAACCTATGTGGTAAGCGTATTCCAGACACTTGGACGGACCGCACCCTTCCACATTTTAAACGTGGATCGGATGGACCAAAACAACGAGGATTCATTACGCATTCGTACGTGCAAGGTTTGGATCCCCACGAAGTCTGGTTTCATGCGATTGCGGGCCGAGAAGGGATTATAGATACAGCAATCAAAACAAGTACAACGGGGTACATTCAACGTAGGTTTATGAAAGCATTGGAAAATATTACCATACAATGGGATGGCAGCGCAAGGAATTCCGACCGATCTATCGTCCAATTCAAATATGGAGACGATGGGTTTGATCCCATGCGTATTGAAAACCAATTTGTGGACAGTTGGGAAAAACCAACACGGAAAAAATATGGGAACGATTTGAAACAATTGATGGAAGATCACCTATACCTTCGTGATATAAACAAGTGGAGAGACAATGGGACAAAGGATACTGCATGGTTTCAACTCCCCATTCCTATAGACCGAATGATAAACAACGCAAAAACACTTTTTTCGTTTCCATCTAAAAAAATCGGAGTTCGAAAAGCGAAAACCATGGTACGGTCACTTGTTGAAGAAATAGACAATGAAATGTTAAAAATACTTATTCGGTGCAAAATGTCACCACACCGTTTGGTACACGAACATAACATTACTTTGGACGAATTGGAAAACGTTATACATAACGTCAAAGTGGAATACGAAAGAGTACGCGCCGTAGCTGGCGAATCAGTAGGTGCGATTGCGGCACAGAGTATTGGTGAACCAGCGACGCAAATGACATTGAACACCTTCCATTTTGCGGGCGTTTCCAGTATGAATGTCACTCTTGGAGTACCCAGACTGGAAGAACTCATCAATTGTACTAAAAGTGAAAGGATGAAAACCCCACTGACCATTATACAAACGGATGATCCAGATACAATTTTGAAAATGATAAGGCATATACGATTCAAAGATCTTGTTGACCATATTAAGATAACCAAAACACCGGATAAAACCGAAGTGGAATCGTTTCATATATTTCCAGATCGAGATTATATGCCACATGCACCAAACCGCGAAACACTCGTCTTATATTTTAAAGAATGGTACGATGTATTGGCAATAAAGGAAGCATTGCCGGATGTTACATGTGAATATACAGATGGGCCAAACCCAATTTTTCACATCCAGTTAAAAGACGACAGCGATATTGGGATGTACTACGAACAACATATTCGGAAAGCAACGATACGCGGAATGAAGGGCGGAGAACAAACCATCAAAGTAAAATCACCCGGTTCAAAGGTATACCACGTAGAGACTTCGTTATCCGATTTAATACAAGTTATGGAGTTGAAAAATATCGATCTAAACACGATAAATACCAACGACATTCATGCGGTTGCGAAAGTATATGGGATTGAGGCGGCAAGAGGTACTCTGATACGTGAAATTAGACAAATCTTAGCGTATTACGGAATTTATGTTAACATGAGACACATCACACTAGCAGTGGACTGGATGACATGGATTGGCAATTTAACTCCGTTGACACGACACGGTATTCGTCGCATGGACACCTCGCCATTAAAACGGAGTACATTCGAAGAAGTTGTAGATGTATTCAACCAAGCAGCGTGTTCAAAGGAAGTAGACGAACTAAATGGTATATCCGAATGTATTATCACTGGAGCACCGCCTAAATTGGGGACGAATGTAGTCGGAACGATTATCGACGAGGGAATTGTTGAAAAGTTCGCACAACCATACCCAAAAGAAACCTCTATGTTTGATTCTTGTCGAGAAAATGAAACTTGGGTTCAAGACGACGAGGAACTTATTTACGGTACAAACCCAGTAATTGATCCATGGGCAGATGAAAGACATGCGTGGGAAACGGCAGCGCCCCCAATGTTACAGCCATTCGGGTTTCAAGGCATGCAACCACTAACGAACATGCAAGCGCAACTACCGGGAATGCAAATGGGCATGCAACCTCTACCGGGTATGCAAATGGGTATGCAACCTCTACCGGGTATGCAAATGGGTATGCAACCACAACTACCGGGTATGCAAATGGGCATCCAACCACAACTACCG
>Ga0209092_10001111_pt1 | contig 26946 bp, 14 predicted proteins | sample FraStrMetagenome_FD_187446 | JGI IMG/M metagenome (GOLD analysis project Ga0209092, IMG submission 187446) | Marine eukaryotic phytoplankton communities from Arctic Ocean - Fram Strait ARC3M Metagenome (SPAdes) (version 2) | ecosystem: Environmental > Aquatic > Marine > Oceanic | place: Fram...
CATGATATTCAAGCATGATATTCAAGCATTCTTTCGTCTGTATCTTTTATACATAGAATAATAAATTTGTACATGCCGTGGGTCGATGTGATGAACACAGCATTATTTTTTTTGCCGAACCATAATATTCTACGATTCTTTCGTCTACCACCTTACTCATATTGCTCATCGTGCGCGATACAATCTGCGCGTAGACATAGCGTTATGTCAACAGCTAACATTCCAGCTGGAGGTTAAAACACACTGGTGCAGATTTTATAACCAACTCCTGTTTGATCACCAAGAATTGCAATACCTCCCTCCATAAATATAGCAAAATAATAATAATAACAAAAATTGTGGCTCAAACTCATGACTGCAATGAGCAAAACTTTTCCACACACCAAATTCAAATTCTATTAACTCGATGAACTTATCTCAGTACCTTCCTACATACCTAAAAACCAAACAAGTGTCGCAAGACCATCTTAAAATTTAAAATACCTGCTGCTTGTATTTACCTGATGGGACGTGAAAGAAAATAATATCATACTCCAAACCAAACCAAACCTCAGTACACCCATCTCAATTAAATTGTTACTGATATTATTATTATTTTAGGTTGTCCTCATCTAGGAATCTACATAACTCGAACACGTATAACTCTTTAGAGAGATGGTCACAAGTAATCCGGTTGACATTAAGAATTTTGATGTCAGGATTTGTGACGGTTGACACCTCTTTACCTTTTGCTCCGCTATGTATATCAACTTCCATTAAAAAATGTAGAAATCCATAGTTGCATTTATACGTGAAAGTCATAACAAGGTGTTATCTCTCTTGCACGATTCAATGAATAAAGTGTCACGGTAACCGCGCGCAAATTCATAATTTACTATTGCACTTTGCTCCTATGTATTCATTTAGGTTATAGTCATAATTTTATGGTCCATCAATCTCCCATCATCAGTTGACATTCTGTCGGGGGATTTGGCATCATCACTATAAATTGCATTGTAAGAGGAACTTTCTTCACGATTTAGAGATAAAAGATCATCTTTCTACAAATAAATATCTCAAAATCATTAAAGCTCATACAATCTATCATTCATTCAGTAAAAAACAAAGATTTTTTAAGACGAGTAAAAAACAAAATTATAAAGGAGATCAAAATGCTAAGAATTTGCACTGGTCGAACACAGTCAAGTGCCTCCAACCTTCTGAGACAAACACAAATCATCGGCAATGCAACAAGTTATATCAATCGTCAAGAGCATATGAATGAAACTCTTTTGTTGGGTACGGTAAAACCAGAAAATAGTTACACAGTTAGCAAAATTCATCTACCAACTCAACGATATTTTTCTTCTGAGCCTGTTTCTTCTAATGTACAGTCATCATCAGAGGAAGAATCAATTGCACAGTTCAAACCTACTGAAGTCAGAAAGTATCAATTTTTCACAAATGTGGAAATCAATGCATACGGTGTCGCAACAATTGCTTTTGACAATCCAACAAAATCTGTAAACACGATTTCCTTTGCATTGAAAGATGAGGCCAAAAACCTTTGGGAGAACGAAATCCAATCAAATGATCAAGTTCGTGCAGTAGTGTTTACTTCTGCAAAGGAGAATGGCTTCATTGCTGGTGCTGATATTCATGATATTCGGGATGTGGAGGACAAAGAGGAGCTTCATGAAATGATTAAGGGCGGTATGGAGTTTTTCCGACGATTGAAAAAAAAAGGTGTCCCATTAGTTTGTGCTATTAATGGCCCTGCATTGGGTAAGAATATCTACCGCTGGAATGAAAATGAAAACATGGAATCAATTCAATTAAAGATTTTGAACTTATGTCATTGCTTATTCTCTATGTTCTAGGGGGTGGTTTAGAATGGGCCCTTTGGTGTGACTACAGAATTTGCACTGATAGTCCCAAAACAAAGTTGGCTTTACCAGAAGTGAAGCTTGGACTTTTACCAGGTTAGTTGCTCTAAGTTAGTCAAATTTGATTGATATATATGTCATTACCTCAATCTATCTTTTATCTATGGTGATTTTTATTAAATAGGATTCGGAGGAACTCAAAACTTAACTGCTTTAGTAGGAGCCCAAAATGCCTTAGGTTAGTGTCGTAAATAGTTTTCTCATGGTTCAATTCTTCCTCAACTTAAACGGCTCATTTTTCTTTTTGTTCTTCAAGATATGATGCTTACCGGAAAGGACATTCGAGCACACAAAGCAAAAAAGATGGGATTGGTTGATATGGTTGTTGCTCCACAGTCTCTTCAAAACGTTGCTGTAGATATTGCTCATCAACTGGCCGAAGGAAAATTGAAAAAAAGAAACCCAAAGAAAAAATCATGGATGAATTGGATGATTGAAGATACTCAAATTGGAAATTATGCCATGTGGCAAACAGTCGAGAAAAAAGTGAAAAAAAGTACAAATGGGAAATACCCTGCTCCAAATGCTATCATTGAATGTGTGAAATATGGTATGGCTCATCCCAAAGGTATGAAAAAGTATGAGTTTGAGAGAGACCAATTTGTGAAACTTGCAAAAACAACAGAATCAGAGTCTTTGATTGGAATATTCGAAGGAATGACCAAAATGAAGAAACATAATTTTCAAGTAGAGAACAATGTTCCACTTAATAAGGTTGCTGTCATGGGAGCTGGACTTATGGGCGCAGGTATCGCTCAAGTAACTACCGAAAAAGGAGGGTATGAAGTGATTCTAAAAGATCGCGATGATACAGCAACAGCACGAGGAGAAGCTTACATCAATGATAATTGGTCAAAAAAAGTAAAACGAAGACACATGAGTCAGTATCAATACAATAAAAATTCTTCTAATTTAACCCTTCTTACAGATGATTCTCCTTCATGGGAACGTCATTTCGGATCCGCTGATATGGTCATTGAAGCTGTTTTTGAAGATTTGGATCTAAAACGCAATATAGTTGAAACCATTGAAAACGTGACAAAAGACCATTGTGTGTTTGCGACAAATACATCTGCTATACCAATAGCTGATATCGCCAAGGGTGCAAAAAGACCTGAAAATATTATTGGTATGCATTACTTTTCACCTGTTCCATCTATGCCGCTACTTGAAATCATTCCCCATGATGACACTAATGAGTATTCCAAAGCAACTGCCTTTGAAGTCGGTACAAAGCAAGGAAAAACATGCATAGTCGTTAAAGATGTCCCAGGATTCTATGTGAACAGGTGTTTGGGACCATTTTTAGTTGAGGTGAGTGCATTCGAGTATCAAAGTCCTAGCATTTGAATTGAGATTCATCGAAATGTATTTGCATTTATAAATGAGACAGGTTTCCGCTCTAGTTAAAGACGGTGTAGACCTGGAAGTTCTGGATAAAGCTATGAAAAACTTTGGAATGCCTGTTGGTCCTATTACGTTAGCAGATGAGGTTGGTATTGACGTGACATCGCATGTTGCAAGCTTTCTTTCTAACGCGGATTTGGGTGTAAGAATGTCTGGAGGCGATATTTCCCTTATGCAAAAAATGGTTGAAAGAGGCTTGCTTGGGAAGAAAACAAACAAGGGGTTTTATTCGTATAAGGGGAAGAAGAAAAAAATCAACCCAGAAGCAAAGAAAATCGCTGAGAAATTTGCTACTCAAAAATTAGATTTGAAGGAGGAAGAAATTCAGAATCGAATGGTATCTCGATTCGTGAATGAAGCAGCAAAATGTCTTGAAGATGATATAATTACCGATCCTGTTGTTGGAGATATTGGTTTAGTCTTCGGAACAGGTTTTGCCCCATTCCGAGGAGGTCCTTTTAGGTACTTAGACACTGTGGGTGTTGACAAATATGTCCAGAAGATGGAGGGATTTGCGGATAAATATGGTCCTCAATTTGAACCCTGTCAGCTTCTTAAGGATTATGCTGTTTCCGGGAAAAAATTTCATTGATTTGACAACTTGTCAATAAATTCGTTAGGCTTTATTTGAAGAAATTTACTCGGAAGATGAACAAGCAATAAATAAATCGCAGAATGGTATATTCCTATGGCTTCAAATTGGTATGAAATTTGTTTTTCCTCTCTTCTTTTCATTCAAATTGCTTCTACAGCCGAAAAATATTGGATTAATTTATGTTATTTAAAGAGTCATTCATTAATAAATATATTCTTCTGATTCAAAAAAAAGCGTTTCATTGAAACAAGACAGGCTTTTATTGAAAAAGAAATGCACGTTTCAATATTTTTCTGACTCTCAAAATTGAAAACTGCTCGGGACTGAATCATCTTAAAACTAAAACTTCAAAAAAAACATGATAAAAATGGGTCTAAATATTTCAGTCTTACTTTAAAAATCATGATGACGTGGTATGAAACAAGTGCAAATATTGCTAATAAAATTTTGTTGTTGTTCGTCATCATACTTTCTAATCGTAGCTTTCGGAAATAAATTCGAGTGTTCTGGTTAAAAATATGTCAAATAGATTTTAGCTGAAAATTGTTGTGAGTCAGCAGCTACACCGGCTACCATTTCCGAGCAAATCTCGTGCACGAGAGAAGTGTTTTCTTTGGTTTTGATTAATTTCGCAGAAACACTTCTTTACTCATAAATTCAATTAATCAATCATACAACATTTTGTTTCACTACTTCAAATATGTGCATTAACACAGACAAGAATGATACAGAAATTCCTGCAAAAGACAATGGACCCAATAAATTGAATATTTATAACTACCTCAATTTCATTGGTTATTTGATCAATTTCTTCATCACATTTGGAGTGGGTACATTGGGTTTGACACCAGGATCGCAGGAGATTGGTGATCTTTCGGACAAATATCAAACAATCGTGACTCCGAACGGAACAGCATTTTCTATTTGGGGTATCATTTTCACTGCACAAGCAGTTTTTGCCATCGGGCAGCTCTTTCCAAAATTTAGATCTAAAACTGCAGTTCAAGATGGTCTGAAATATTGGTATTTCTTAGTGTGCATTGCTCAAGCACTGTGGACCTTTTTCTTCAGTTATGAGCTCATCACTCTATCTCTTCCCGCAATCGCACTTGTATGGATTTTCCTATTATGTGGAATCACATCACAATATTATTCCGGACTTGAGAGGACACATTCTGAGTTTTGGATGCTCCGATTCCCCTTTATGGTGCATTGTGGATGGCTTACAGCTGCCACTGCACTCAACACTAATGTGGTAATCGTTAATGAAGCTGCAAGCGAATCTGTACAGCTTACAAGTGGGATCATTTCACTAGCCGTCTTGCATGCAATCGCTGTTGTTGGTCTGTGGATTCCCAAGTATCCCAACTATGTTATTCCCAGTGTTCTTGTTTGGGCCAATGTGAGTTAAAGGACGAGCACGTTTTCTATTATGATACATTCAAACTCAAACATTTCTAAATTCTTTTCTTTTTATTTCAAAACAGTTCTGGATCGGAAAAGAGCTACAAGAACCCATGGATGCCATCGTTATTTTCTTTGGTGAAGTCATTGTGAATGCCATTAAGAATGCTGCTTTTGGGGTATCAGTAATTATTTTGATTCAAATTTTGGCGCGTGCGGGAATAGATGTTTACAGTAGAAGAAACAAAGATGATAAATCCACTTCTGGAGAAACATCTGATTTGATAGTTGATTCTGGTGTTCCATCAGTCTAATTCCAATGTTTCTTCTTAAATTTTTCTAGTCTCTCGACGTAATTTCAATTAAGTTTGGTTTTTGTTTATTTTCTTTATCTTTAGGATGCACTTTGAACCATCGTGGTTCATCATCTGTCAATTAATTGGCTCACTTTCCCTGAATACAGCGGGGTTTTCCATCAAAATCATATATGAATTTGTCATTTTTCTCAATAATTCTTCCCTCGAAGCATTGTCATCAAGTAATTCTTCCTCTTCGCTTTCTACATCTGAGGGCAACAAAGTAGAAGATTTTCCATTCAAACTACATAATGCAAACAAGAATGGATGCAGATGAGTTATCGTGTCTCTCGTATCGCAGACAAAGACACATGCCTTAAATACGTAAGAGAGAATCTCGTGGGAGGGATTGGTTTGTAATAATATTGCAATTGGTAATCGTCCTTCTCTATTTGGAATACGGAGACAATCTGAATATTTCGAAACAAAAAGTTTAAGGATATTGCTTCGATATTCCTTGTCTGAAATAATTTGAAAATATCAATAGATTAAAAAGGGTTCCTTTGCTAAAAGAGATTATGGAAAAGTTGGAAATTAGTTTCGCTCACCTTTCAAGGCAACGGCTATATGTATTGGCATATTACCAGCATGATCAAACTCACAAAATTCTTTTTTATAATTGTCTAAAATAAGTGTGATGAAGTCAATGGGAGCATTTACATCTAATGCGGAATGGAGGAGCAAAAATGAGTCATGTGATGAAGATTCATCCAAGTTGAAATTTTGGGAAGCTTGTAACAAAAGAACTAAAACGAAACAAATTTCAACATGATCACCACCATATAATGGGATTGAATCTGGTAAGCGAATAATGGGGGCGTAAATGAATTTTTGCGAATGCAGAAAATTGTGGAGTGGAGTGTTATCATAGTTGTTTTGCACGTGGATTGCTTCAGGGTTGGCTTCAAGTAGACGGTGAAGAATATTCCTCGTGCATTCATAATGTACTGCAGTGTGCAAAGGTAAGCCACCGTGTTTATTTTTTACACAAGTTGCGCTGGGACAGTTCTCTAAAAGGAGTAAAATCATCTCGTCCGTTGAGTGCTGACAAGCTAAATGAAGTGCTGTATCACCCCATTTGTCTTTAACTAAAACACCATCGTTTGCTTTCAGTGTGAGATCTAAAAGATCATGAAAAAACTCTATTGGAATAGATCGATGAAAACAAGCTTTGTGAAGTGCCGTCCATCCATTCCATTTCTCTTCGAATTTGAATAAGCATTCATTTTCACAGTAATCCATAAGATCGCAAGCTTGTTCCCAATGTTTCTCCTCTATTGCTGTGTACAACGCAGAGGTACTAATTTTGGGAGGAAGGCAAAGCTGGGCTACTTGATATTCCATTGCCTCATTTACATGACTTCCTTGAGAAGAATCAGCTTCGTCATCACAATCTATGATTTCAGCAAGCATAACATCATTTGTTGGAAGAGAGTTTTCTTCCACAATGACGCAATCTGCTATCGACACGAAATATACTTCTTCGTCCATTTTTGTTACTTTTACGTTTTTTCTCAAGTCTAATACATATAATCACTCCTCGCAACCGAAATGAGAGCTTTTTGTTGCGAGAAGCGTTCTAGAATTTTAATATATTGTATGAAACCTTTTCTCACGTGGGAATAGCAATAATGCTCAAAAACGATTTTGTGGAAAATAAAAATATTATAATTAATATGAAAAAGATAAAAATTGCGTTTAAAATATTGCTTATTTATTAACTTGGAATTCCAATCGAATGGCAGCAGAACTCATATTTTTGCTCAAATCGAAAGAATTTCTTTTAAAGACTTTGACTTAATTGGTGCTATCTTCATATCATAGCAAAATTTCTCTACTCATGCTATATTCTTCAATCCAACAAAATGAATAAAGTAATAAAAATCAATATTTTGCAATCAAGGCATGGTCAGATAAAAAAGAAATTGCCTATATGATAGGACTTTCATCTAAAAAAAATCAATCCCACTTCAGTATCGGATCCAGCTCAGATTTTTGTTTCCATATATCTTGAGAAGTTATTGCGATAAGAATTTGAAAGATTCTACACTTCATAACTCTCACTTATTCATGTAATGTTTGATCAAACGAAATTTCATTTGTAAAGCAAATTCACTACTTAATGTTGAATAAAAAAGGATTTCTTAGTGACTTAAGAATAGGGCTATTCTTACAAAGTTATGTATTCCAAAGATCTTTTTGGATGATCTTGTTTGGTTACCAGGATTCAAATCATAAAACGCTTCTATATTTTACATTGGGGAAAGTAATGTTTTTGTTCTCCAGGACCAAACCAAGAAACACGTGGTCAAATTATATGAGTTGAAAATGGATTCATCAATATTATTGATACATCGTATGTACGGAAAAACGAAGAGGTTTGCCAGAAAACCTGGTCTTAAGTAATTGTTGACACAAAATTGAATTCAGTAGAAGTACAAATTTCAATTATGGTCATAGTTCATAGCTTTTACAGAAGAGGATCCACATACTTCATTCGGACAGGACTTTAGAAATTCAAATTCTTTTGCTACACACCTATGAAGAAAAGGATTTCCAGGTCCGTATAGCACTCAATGGACAATATATGTACCCATGTGTTGAATCATACTTGACCTATTAATTATGAATTTCTTATTCGAAGTTGTGTTTTACATAAAAACTTAGTAATGAATGAGTATGTACTTTTATTTACCAAGTTTACTTTTCTGAAATTCTTGAACTAACCAGAACGCTCACAATCGAAACAACACAAAACAAATAACTTTTTTGACGAAAATAAAAATGATCATTGGAAAGGAAATGAGAAAATCAAGTTTATTTAAGCTTGTTCAAAGAGAGCAGTGGGAAAATGTGACTTCTTACCTAATTGATTCGACTGAAGGGAGACTAGAGGCCCAACTACTTGGTATTGATCTTCTCTATGTTGCAGTTTCTTACCGAGCTCCACCCAATGTGATAATGCTCATTTTTAACATAGTAGAAAATGACAAAGGTCGACAAATGAAATTAAATTCGAAAATGCTCCTCAAGGCTCTATACATATCTCCAAAAAGTGAAACTAAATTTTGCACGAATGAAAGCAAAAGAAGATGGGAAAAAACGGAACGAAGCGATGTTGCATGTTTTTTGTCCAGAAAGATAAGGAATAGAACTAGCCCAGCAGCATAGAATGCAAAGTTCGAGAACTTGGTGAATTCCATGTGCACGTTTTGATCCAAAGCTGAATTAAAATTGTAAATAGAATTGATTCATAGGATCCATAATCATAATAAAAGAACATACTTTGCGAAATAGAATAATCGTTTGCTCTTCATACCTAAATATCAATTCTGATACCAGCAGTAACATCTAAAATTTTGAATTGCTTCACATCAGCCACAATGTGAGAAGTAACAATGTCATGAGTTAAACAAACGAAATCGTTTCGCATAACATATTGATGCAAATCATTCTATGTTTGATGTCAAAAAATCTCGGTTGGCTAATTTATTTTTTGTTTTCTTATGAAGAGAAGCTATATACATATACATAAAAAATGAAGGCATAATTTCTGTGTTTCAGGTTGAGCTCTAAAGAATTATTTTAAATTGCATGGGCCAAAAAAAACGGCCTGTCCAAACATTATTGCGTTTATTGATACAAAAGATGAATCTGAAGAGTACTTAGTGAAGTACGATCCAAATCGTTTTCTTTCAATGTAAAAAAATTGAATCATGCTTAAGATAACGAGTAATAATCATCTACTTAGGGCCGAAGATCATACGCGGATATGTTTGTTTCTGATATGGTTTACAGTGTTTCCTCCGTCAGTAGACTGTCCTAGAGGGCCTAGAGTTTCACTAGCTCCCTTCCTTAGCTCATGTGGGTCGGTCCCGCCTTACTATATTACAGTAAGTTGTTTCCATACCGCACCGACCCGACCATGGAAAAAGAACTGCGGTTCATACGCGGATATGTTATGTTATGTGATGTTCTAAGATATTTTTTTAACCAGGGTTCCTACCCTGCACTGCGGCAGACCTGGCACGGCTTCCCTCAATTCCAACCTTACTTTCATTTTCAATTTCGATCTACCCAGATGAACAGTTATGTACGGAGAGTCGTAAAAATCTACAGCTAAACGAAGTCGAATCCCTTGGGTATAGCTTATAGACACACTTAAAAATAAAATTGAAGTAAGATTTAATTAAAGCAAAATATAAAAAGTTGGGATTACTTAAAAAAGAAATTATTGTACTATATAGAGGTACGAAGACAAAAACTAGCATGGAACTGTTTGTTAAAATAATTAATTAAGTGAAAATGTTAATTGAAAAAATTGCATCATTATAATATCAACAAAAATCCCTTCCAAATATTTCTGTGTTGCATGTGTGATCAATTGTATAGTTTCTGAAACAGCCAGAGTTAATAGCACTATTCTTTAAAGAATTTCTTCAATTTGAGAAAAAAGAGTTTATTCGTATAGTTAACACTTTTTAGAGTTCTCCAATACCTCATAGTAAATAAAGAAGACAAAAGTACCGGAACTATGACCGTGCGGTAAAGGTGACATCTTTACCGCACGCTCGTCTATAAAGACTTCGGCTTCCTGATTGTAAAATTTAATTCCTACCCAGCTCATCTTTTATTTCAATGCGGTCCTTTTTCTATATACGCTATGTTTGTTCAAGAGTTCGCAATGATTCACTAAACTCGTACACCGCAGATGACAAACTATCTTACCCATAAATTATACCTAAAGTAGTCGTAGTATGATTATTTTAACCATACACTTCATACATGATAACATTGTGTTGTCGCGAAAGTTTTTTTGAAATATTTTATGCCTTTGAACGGTCATTCAAAATTATTCCCTTCTCGTAGAATAAGGATTTTTATTTGTGTATCTTGTTTGCGAAGTTCTAATGACGAGCATTTAAATTACTTCGTGAAGAATTTGGTTGTTGTTGTTGTATGTTTATATTTAATGTCTCTAAATAGGCTCGTACTGAGACGGATCGGAATTATCCCTGTACCGTAGTAAAATTTCTTATGACCAATCAAAATTCAGTTCGTTTCAAAAGCAGCAGTCTATGAATACTTTTCCCTAACAAATGCAGCTAGTATTCTTTCATTCGAAATTTATTTTTTAAGATACTATAAATTTACATACGATAAAAAAGAGTCATAATTATTAATAAAAATAGCTAGCTTCATATTACAATCATGGGTACGTGGTGGCATCAATACACTAAATAAACTGCCCGTGCCAAAGTTCTGTTTTAGGTTGATTCGTTTGTGCATAAAAAAGTTAAAATTATTTCACTTTAATTTACTCCATTTTGAGATGTAAATTTCTCTAATCCACAAATTAATTAAGCATAATTTTATATCAGAGCCTTTTTCGTTGCAAAATCTTCGATGGCAAAAGTTCTGATCATCTTTGGCATCCATCTAGCAAGCTCACGATGAAAATTCTATCCGATTTACGAATCAAGCAGATTAGGCTCTCTCTTGACCATCGAGATATATATCCTTCCACTAAAGAAATCTTTGATCTCATTACTTGTCAAAACTGGGGAAAGTTAAGAACAACATTACGAAGAAATTCCGTTTTCTTCCAGAAGAACTTTGTCGCAGATTGCACTGGGACCTGTTGTCATACGTGTAAATCAAATCATAGTATTTTGCACTATGTTTGCCAATTCAACCCCCCTTACAAGGTAGTCAAGCAGCTTTACAAAGCTAATCCAAAAGGTGCATTTGATCTCGATTGTAAAGGACGTTATCCACTTCATATAGCATGTAAACATGGCTGTGACCCCAAGGTTATCAACTTTTTGATTGAGAAAAATCCTGTAGCTGTCAAGACACAGGACATCAAGAATCGAACCCCTTTACTTCTAGCAATAAAAAGCTACGTTCAAAGGGCTCACGTCGGGCGCACATCCGCCCATTACAATCTATCACAAGTAGCTAGAGACCTTATTGAGGCAGATGAAGAATCTTGCTTAGTCGAAGACCGAAACGGGTTTACAGCTCTGGAATATGCCATCAATGAAGAGCTTTCGATCGAACTTGTAAGATTCATTCAATACAAATTCGAAGACATAAGAAAAGAGATTCAATCTAGGCAAGATAGTCTCAAAAATACCGATCAACGAAACGGAATGATTCGTTTTGACTTTGAGGAGTGGTGCCAAAAGCAAAATTATGTTCTTCCATTTAAACAAAGCATACCTCATTTGTCAGGTAAAAACGATGCTGATAAATTCACAAATGGAAAAGATGCACTACTTTTTGAGTTGAAAGCAGCATCTCATAAAGCAAGGGCTGCTTAAATCAACAAAAAGTCCAAATATTTGAAGATCCTCTTGTTCCATTCAGACGAAAGTTTTGTGTATATAGCTACCTTTGTTTCAATATAAACTATTCATAACGCAAACGGGTGTGCGTGTATTTCTTTATTACAGCATTTATTTTAGCACCTTTTCTTAAATGTACATCAAATAACTAAGAAAAGTTGTGTGGAATCAAGGAGGTTTAGAAGTAGAGAACATGATTTACTCACAATGCTTGGGACATCATACATTGATGAAAGGTCTCCCTTTTCATTTCGATACTTTTTACTGTTAATCTATTTTGTAAAAAGTTACAGTCTTACATAAATTAAATTAAATGTACTATACACATTATGAACAAAAATTGTATATGAAACTTTTTGTAGATATTTTGAAAGCCAAATAATATTGGAGAAATCACCGCCATCAAATTAAACGAGTCGATCAATGCACTTGTGTATACGAATCTGAATTTCAACATAGAAAAATTGTTGTGAGAAGGAAGATTGTACTCACAATAAAAATAGAATCAATATCAACTTCTCAAGTGATTTGATATGGTGAGGATATTTGAACGAAATTTTTCGTAAGTTTTTAAGGGTTTTCTTGAGTTGAAACTATTTATTAAATTCACGTCGTACGTACTTGATATGCCAGACATTTTTACTAGCTAGAGAGTATGTTAACAGATTCATAAAACTCAAATTAATAATTAGTGTTTGAGATATACGATACTTCTTATATTGGGAGGGGCGGGAGAAAGCAACGGCTCTTAATATGGAATTTTCCTGCACTCCTTGAATAGTGTTTCCCTCCAAATATATATGGAAAGAAGAGGTTTATACTCAGTCAATGGACTTACTTTGAAACAAAGCTAGACGACATAATTGAAAACAAAAAATATTTTAAAATTAAAATGAAGAGCAATTACCAAACTAAGCCACTCAAGGAAGCCAAGGGCGAAAACCCTGAAACCAAAGACGATATCCATGGTGCAATAGAAATATGCCCACTCATCCGATGTCTCATGGATTGTGAAATGTTTCAGAGGCTCCGAGGATTACGTCAGTTGGGAGCTACTCACTACATTTACGTCAACGCTAATCATACTCGGTTTGAGCATTCACTTGGAGTGGCGCATTTGGCAAGAAGATTATGTAATGTCCTTTCGAAGAAACAACCACAACTAGGAATCTCTTCGAAAGACATTAAGTGCTTAGAAATTGCTGGACTGTATCATGATCTGGGCCATGGCCCATTTAGGTAAGTTGATTAAATTTTGTATGTACTATTCAAATGCAAAGAATTCTTTTATCTTTATGATTGATGGAATATCTTGACTATTTTTCAGTCATGTTTTTGACGGGCCGTTTCAGAATCAAATACAAAAATTGAATCCTCATTATAAGAAAGTGAAGCACGAAATAACTTCTTTAAGAATGATTGATGCCGCCCTGGCTGAGTTAGGTTTGAAAATTGACTCCTCTCTACTAGACGATCCATTGAAACAAGTAGGAGATGGTATTAACGCGGAAATGTTTGGCGTTGTAGATGCAAAATATAAAGAAACTAAATCTCTACCATTTGAAAAGGTTTTGACATCCCGAGATTGGATATTTATAAAAGAATGCATTAATGGAGAACCTTTGGAAGGTGAAACCAATTTTTGTGGTAGACCCAAAGAAAAAGAATTTTTGTATGATATAATCAGTAATCGCCACAGTGGTTTGGATGTCGATAAAATAGATTATTTTGCAAGAGATGCGAAAAGAGCTCTCGGAAAAGGAGGTGGCTTAAGTGAAAAAATTATAAACGAAGCGTTTGTTGCGAAAGGTGAATGTTCCCAACCGATAAAAGGTTTCCAGTGTAATGATGATGTTCATTTTATGATATGCTACCCAGAAAAGCTTGTAAAAGAGGCCATGCATTTTTTTAGGACTAGGTGAGAAATTGAATATAGCAATGATCTATTCAGTGGATCATTTCTTTAGCCGTTTTCATGCAGAATATAGACTTTTTACCAATTTTGCGAACAAATTTTACACAGATTTAATCTACATTCACATGTTTATACTCATAAAACAAAACAAGTAGAGCAATTGATTTGTGATATTCTAGCTGAAGTCGATCAATTTTATGAAAGAATACCGAATGGCATTTCATTAAATGGATGTCCCCAATTTGTAAAAATAAGCGAAGCTATGATGCATCCCACAGCTTTTCTAAATCTCAAAGACTCAATCATTGATATTATTGAACATGATCTAAAGAATAACAGTTTTGAGTTTGAAAAGAAAAAACATGTTCTAGAATTAATTTCGCGCCTTCGTAATCGCAAGCTATACAAATGCGCATGTACTCTAAACATTTACAATGACAATCCTGATCATGAGAAGCTTTGGACAATGAGTGAAGAAGACATTAAAAAAAAGATGCTGGAAGTAGAAGATCAATACAAGGCTGCTGATAAAATCATAAGTGGAACAAAATTTCCGAAAAGCGAAGATTTTTTTGTTGTAAAGCGCGTTATTCATCATGGTATGAAAGACAAAAATCCTGTCGATTTTATGAGGTTTCTACCCAAAAATGAACTCTCCAAGCTTGACAGGAAAGTACACAATTTACCAATGGCGGTTAAAATTGACGAATCTACGTATAAAGCACATATTCCTCGATCCTTTCAAGAACGGAGTTTGATTGTATTTAGTACAAATGAAGATAACCGAGAAGAAGTTACATTGTTGTCTGAGCAATTTATCGACATGCAATCTAGTGATGCGAAAGCTAAAATGACGGAGCAGGAAAGCTTTACCAGTCCTGGAAAAAATACAGTGACACTTACACAAGAGTCAATAGACAGCAGTGTTGGGACTAGACCAGAATCCTCTGTAAAACGTGGTAGAGGACGTTGTGAAATGAAAGAAGACATGCCAGCAACAAAGAAGAAGTTATTTTAATAAAATATAAAGCAGCATGTAATAGCTTTCATTAATCATTATGTTTGAATGACTTTGAAGAATCATGAATAGTTTCAAGTGTATTTTTGGTGAAAGTAAAGAAGAAGAATGAGAATCCTGTCCCAGCCATGGATTTAAGCACCGTAGGGACAAGGCCTTTGTAAAAGGCTGTGGCCGAGACCAATTTGATGTGATGAAAAATGTGCGAAAGAACTTTTAGAATTATTTTCTCCGTTGTAAATGGGTTGCTAGGATGAAAGTACACAGTTAAAGCACCTACCTGGTATCCCCTCTTGTTTTGATATTGTGACTATGCAGTCTAGCATCCCATTATATTTTGTTGTTATGGATGTAGGAGAAGCTGGTGTAACTAACATAAATGTTTGTGCTTGAAGTCGTTTCTTGACTGTATCTAAAGGATAAACTAACATTTTGGATGTTCCTATATCCATCAATAATTTTCATCATACATAAAATAAAAGATCACGTGAGGTCGAACATAAGAAGAAAATGATCGAATAAAAAATAAACTTTACCTCCAGCAATAAATCCAGCTATTCCTGCACCACTAGCATTGACTTTTCCAGTAGCAGTCCCCCCTTCTTCATATTGTATCCGTTTTGCTCGTTCATTGGCAACCCTCATCAAATAATCATACAAAGCAAAATTAATCCCCATATAAGGAATAATCTGAATTACCGCAGGAACACTTCCGATAAAAAATCCCCGAAGCCCATTTTTAGCATACATGGTTTGTACAAATTGATAAATAGAATTGGGCGGAGGTGGTGGTGAGATGGAAGAAGTAGAAGACAAGATTTGGGTGGAGGTTGTGGTGATTCCCTTGGCTGCAAATATAGTACGGCAGATATCGAATGGATACGTAAAAAGAGTGGCAGCAACTCCAGCGGCAGCTCCACTGCAAAAGGCTGTCGCTGCTGGATTGGACCCTATATTCGATAATAGATTTTGAAAAATAAGTGGAGGATTGAGAGCCAAGGGATTGCGATAGGAGTTGTGAATTCTATCGTGGATAAGATTTGAAGGGTTTGTCTCTTCATTTTGATAAGGACTAAAGCTAGTTAAGAAGTTGGAGGTACGAGCATATAACGAGAACTGGACAGCTGCATACCCAATCCATAAATAAGTAGCAGCGACATTTCCACGAAAGAGTCCTTTGATCCCACCTTCATTTTTAATAATATGGGAGACATTTGAAATGACTTCATTTTTTTGAAAAAAATTTGTAGCTGATGATGCTGATCTAGATGTGGAAGATGCGATAATTTCAGATTTTGTGGAAATAGCTTTGGATTGTAATTGACGGCGAATTTTTAAAAGATCCAATGGGGCGGTTAAAAGTCGAGCACCGGCTCCTGCTGCCGCTCCAGAAACGATATTGTGCCACTGTGGATATTGACTATTATTTGTATTAGGAGATGCAGAAGCAGACGCCATTCTTCTTCACCATATAAAGTAGTCCTTTGAATTCGCGCAACAGCTGTCAGAAGAAAGAATCAAGCACCTTCTTTTCTTCTTCTTAAAAAAAAATGAGATTCTATCGCATTGGAGTTCTTTCTAAAAATTATTGTACGGTTAAAATTTTCTGTGAAGATGAATACAGTCAAATATCCGGGTTACTTATTTTTGTAATTGCATTTATTTATTAGGTTATTTTCCTACGCATTTGAATTTATTGATTGAATCTTGTCAACTAGCTAGAATATGAATTTTGCTTTTGCAATCACAGCAGCAGCAATCTCCATGAACATACACCGAAATGGTGATTTATACCAATGGTGAAACACCCGAGAATTCCATGTCACGTGAAATGGAAGAGGATCTTCTCGGTGTCGATAACGAACTCGTAATACCCCCCTTCGAGGGATATGACGACGATGACGAGGATGATAATGATGCTGATTTTCAAATATATGAAGGCGACGACGAGACACAAATTTACAAGGAGGATAGTGACGAAGATGATGAGACACAAATCTACGAAGATGACGATGAAAATGAGAATGTGATTGATAAAGAACGAAACCAACGAGCATTGAAATATTTATATCGCTATGAACAGATGGTCCGACAACAAGAAGCGGAAGATCAAGCTACAGCAAATCATTTAATGCCACTGTTTGAACGATTACAAGTTTTAGGCAATTCTGAAACTAATATTGTTTCAACCGCAGAGGAAAAAATTGCAGAACAAATATCCAGTGAGGCAAAGGCTCATGGAAACAAAAGAGAAATTCAATTAGTTGAAAAGATTGATAAATGTGAGCTTTCCAATCTTATATCATTCGAAGCATTGAAAAAGGCTTATTATTATCTTGAAAATACTTCCGAAGGAAAGGAAGAAATCTTAGCCACGGATCAGCAATTAATGTTTGTATTGAATGAATTGACCTCTTCCTATGATGATGAAAATACAAATGATATCACTGACATCACAAATGGAGATTTGATTTATCGTCAAGCTTTCAGAAAACGAGCATTGACCTTTCCTGAATTCATTCATTGTTACAAAACTGTTGTCAATGGAATGATGGCCTTACAAATGTTTCCTAATGTTGAAAATATAGAAACCAAGTATGGATCCGACGTAATCTCCATGGTAACAGAAAGGTTGCTCAACTCCATCGAGCTTACCAAATCCCTCCAACATCAAAAAAACGAATTATCGAAAGGAATACTTTATCATCGTTCCAAAACAAAGGAACGGAGTGTTTCCATGCTTCGAACATTTTGCCTCGAAAGTGAAACCAAAGAGGAGAATCCAATTATTCCTCCCCAAAGTTCACCTCCTGCTTCACCTGTACCTTTACCTGTCCCATCATCAACACCCAAAAAAGAATCTAAATCAGATGAATTATTGGTAGAAATGCGGAAAATTATAGCGTTGAAAGATCGACAAATAGAAGATTTGACGAAGCAAATGCACACGTCGGATGATCAAAGTGTTGTTTCATCAAGAAGTCAAAGAAGCATTCGTCCAATGTCTCGAAGTATTAGTAATAATACTGGACTGGCAACACAATCATCATCGAAATGGAAAAAGACACAAATAGTGGCTTATTTCCAAGATTTGGATGATCTACCAAAACGACGATTGACTTTTGGTATCATCGTAAGTCTCGCCTTTGTCATATGGTATGTGAGTGCTTGCCTAGTAGTTCAAACAATTAAGCCCCCCACTAACGGAGGGATAGATACACAAAAGTTGGGTGCTGTCGTTTCCTTTACTACCCAAGATATCAATGAAAATTACATATCCAAGGAAATCCATACAGATCTTAGAGACACTTTTCAAACATCCTTGCAAACAATATCTCAGTTAGAAAAACAACAGAATATGAACTTGAAACAAATATCGAAACTTGAATCAACCCTTGAAAAGATGGGATCAGATTGTTTGTCTACCACCACAAAGATAGAAAGTCAAGTCAATAGCTGCGAATATCAATTGGAATCTATCCTCTCTAAAGCTATACAAAATGACGAACACATTCAAAACATCACTCATCAATTGGATATGTGTGAAACACAGGTATCTTTATTGGAACCGAATACACAATTATCGGAGGAGGAACGACGTCTAATATTCCAGGGTCATAATCAAATGACGCGACAAAGGAAAAGACGTAAACAAATTGTAACTGTTCTGGCAGGTGCAGCTGGAGCAATCCTTGCACCTCATTTCTTCGCCTTTTTGGGCAACGTTGGATCTTCCATGAAGATTATTAGTTTGAAAGGAGTTTCGGGGACACAATATGTATGGAATATTCCATGGTTGAGTGTTCTTAAATTTCCTTTCATGAAGGGATTCTTTGGTTCATTAGGAGGTGCAATGTCAGCTCTCAGAAGTGGTGTACTCAAGCTTAGTGCTTAGATAATTCTTTAGTTTTTTGTCTTAATATAAAACAGAAGGAAATTATCAATTAGGTATAAAATAGTTAATCATAATGAGTAAAGTAAATGCTATATTTTCCAACCGATGAGATATAATATGAGTTCATTATAAATGTATACATATAAATGTTGTATTGTGTATTGGGATCCGTGTATTCTATTGTGCATTCTATCAAGAAGTCTTGCCATGACAACAAAATTTGTTGATTTTCTTATTTTTCTTATTAAGATCTTTTCTACGTGTCACCTTATCTCCACATATCCAAAAATCAAACTTCAACTCTTTCATCTGAAGGAAGGAAACATCATCATCTTCTTGAACGGACTTGCCAAGCCTAGTTTCTTGAACTAATAAGTTGTAAAAGGGATGAGGACAAGAATTCACGTCAACGTTTTTCCCATCTTGGCATTTATGTCAAGCTGTGCACCATTTCAGCTTTCCAATTTACCGACCTACCACAACAGAGAAAAACCTTCCCTCTTATCTTCACAGCATCATCAGAACATTCAAAAGAGGACTCTCATACCACCACAATTGAGATGTGACCATCAATTTCCTTTTTCATTCGCGCTATTGTCCTCCCGAAACGATGATAAAAACGAAACAGATACAAATGAGGAGCACAATTCTTCGAATGCCTCCATTACTACAAGAATTTATTTCGATATTGAGATCAATAAAGTAGAAAGTGGACGACTCACATTCCAAATTGATACATCCGAAAATTTACCAACACAAATTTATGCCGCCAACTTAATAAAGATATGTTCTGGACAACGTAGTTCCATTGATCCAAAATGTAAATATATAGGGTGTCAATTTCAGCATTCACCTCAATCAGTTGAAACGTTTCCACAATATCGATGGACACACGTTTTATGTGGAAATGGAAGGAATGCTATAGGTCCACCGTCTGAACGCATCCCATTAAGTTCAAATATGGCATCATGTACTCATTCTTTGTATGGGGGGCAATATTATGGCAGAATGTATGAACCAGTGAACAATATTCATGATAATGGAGATATTTCGGCTAATGATAGTGATTACGATGATTTCATCAATGATTATGGAGTGTTTTTAACCGTCCCACTCGTTGGGCCACAGCGTGGATCATCAAGTTTTTCGTAAGTTGTAAAAAAAAACATGTGCAATTTTTTTTTCAACCAACCTCAATAAATTACAATAACGATTTTGGTTTGCACTATATAGTATTGTTCGAGTAGATGAATCACCACAAGAATGGCGAGAACGGCTGCTCTTGAATAGCGCAGTCCTTGGTATACTCGAATCAGGAATTGAAACCCTTTGGAAAATGGCTAGACAGACTGATGGACCTCCAACTATAATTCGTTCAGGAATATTGTAATATCTCTGTCGAACAAGAATAAACGAAATATACTGTAAATTTCTAAATATATTATGTCTATCGCGGAAAAAGGAAAATCAAGGAAAGTAGGCTAATCTAAAAAAATATTATGGCGCCTCTGTATATTGCTATACAAATAAATCAATTTATTTGTTAACCCATATCTGTTCTGGCCCCAATTGTATGACCATTACATATATGCGATTGATCATCACGAGGAACATAATCATTTCATGCATCAAACATTTGAAACGTCTCTGCATACAGTACTACACTTAGTAAAATAAATGCACATTCATGAATAGCAAAGACAGCCTTCACGTGATATATTACAACAAACATTTTAGGGTATGGCGGGGATCTTAATTTTCGCCTTGAGCGTGATATTTATTACAGTTAACAATTTTTTGATGAAGAAGAACTAATGAATAAAAATGTATATGCATTCAGTGGATACAAAGGGAAACAAGGAACTTGAAGCGCCTGGACGATGCTCATTTCCATACATTTCTTCTGATCCTTACAAAATTTCTTCTTTTACATTCCACAAAGGCAAATTAATCCAAAATTTCTGTCATGGAAGTGTCAATAACCTTGGTCGAGTGGGCTGGAGATAGAAATATCAACTCTAAGAAGGTCAACCTTTTATTAAAGTTTCCCAAAGCAATGTTGTATTACATGTCGTATGTAGAAGATATTAGTAGTATAACTATCTCACTTTATAATAATAATCTAGTTTATACGCTATATCAGGTTATAGAGCCGCACTAAATGATGTACAGTATGTAGTCCATGTATATGGTAGACTATTATAGTAACATATCTCACTCTGTTTAGGTACCTGATCTATTTTATTCGAGTATATTAACGATCGAGATAGGCCGCGACAATCACGGACAACAGCATATTGGACAATTTAGTCGAATAAAAATTTCACAAAGATATTTTGATTAAATATTGTGTAGGAATTGTTGTTATTTAATTGTATCCACATTTCGGCTTGAAAAATAAAATTGGGGTAGACAACTAATTTAGTCATACATCCGTTTTCAAAAACGTATCAGAAACAGGACACCTAATGCTAAAGATACGAAATGAGTAATTGCAACGGAATTACTGACAACCAAGGGATCGAACGATCCGCGAAAATTGTCGACAGCGTTAAATATTAGCCGCCTCTTGAAAAGATCAGAGTCTTATTTTCGTTCAACATGAAGAAATCAAGGAAGAAAGACAATGATAACTCCGACCAAGACTGGTCTAATCTGCCACAAAGAGTGCAGAGAATTGAAAAACTCGTCTACGCTATCATTGTTGCTTTGGTTATCATTTCCTGCAAGCTTTTTCTTAGTCCCTGTCAAAACTCTTCCTACGCTACGAAAAAAGATGTGGTCTCCCTACATTCGCAACCTCATACATTTGAGTTTTTGAATGGTCAAGAGAAACTAAAACCGAATGTAAATGCTCATGCATTAACGCAATCCTCAAGAGACCATCAACAAAATTCTGAACAAGCAAAGTATGTTGATTCGTCACAGATATCAGCTTATTTGAGAGACTCATCAGGTTCTTTGAGTGGTACCACATCATACAATTTGGAATCGGCTCTTTTTTCGAGCAAACCTCAAGCTCTCGCCTCGAAAACTTTTGAAGTTACGAGAGAAAATACCTCGGTAACTAGTCAGCAAAAGGAATATTTCAATCATCAAGACAAAAATGTTATGCCATCGACTCAAGAAAAAATCGCGAGAAAAAACTATTTTTCGAAGATGAATGAGGCACATATGGATTACACTAAAACTTCAAGCACGACTGATAAAAACTATATCGACCCAGTAAAACCAATGTCTACCTCGAAACATAATCCTGACATTATGGAAGTAGGCACAAACGCAAAAGAAAGGACTGAAACAAAACATGGCAGTCCCAATGTGGTAACGACTAGAAATCTACAAGCAACAACTACAAATATCAAATGCAATGATGAGATGACGCTATTCGAATTACAATTACATTTAGGTACAAATGCTTCAGAGAATTCATGGACTCTTAAGAACGAAAATAACGGTACCATTGTAGCCAGCCAGGTATTCAGTAATGACAACGACTCATCGAGTATAAATTTTGGTTTGTGCCTAGAACCAAGCCCTTATACATTTACTCTAAGAGATGAGGCTGGAAATGGATTTGACTGTGACTTTGATAGTCAAGGATGCCACAATATATTCCTAGATAAAGAGTTGGTGATAAAGGGCACAGACTTTGTTGGAAGCATGATAGTCAACAAGTTTGATACATCTTCTACTTGTGTACTAGATAATACTGTTGTGTTGACAAAAGATAAAAATGTTGCGGAAGAAGAGTGGTCAATTATAGAAGTGAAATCAGGACAAGAGGTAGTCTTTGTACCAACTATTGCTGAGGATAGGAAAGGAGAATCATTTCTTGCCTGTTTGGCTCCAGGATCATATGTGTTTGAAGCCAATTCTGAAAATATAGAAGAATCCTCTTGTAATGATATCGAAGGATGTTATTCCATGACAATCAACAACTTTACCCATTTTGATATTACCGTGGATAACCCATTGCAACGTATAATTTCTTCCGGTCAAAACCAAACATATTTTCGCATATCGAAAGATAGAATGGGACATAAACAGATTTGTCCTTTTACACCAATCCTATCATCTTCAAATTTAGTGAACACGTTTGTGTTTAATGATAAAACCACACAAAAATTCGACATGATCTATTCCATATCATCTTTCGATGATGTTCACAATCGAAACACTGCTCAATACAAAGCAGCTTGTTGGATGATATACGATGATATAAATGATGATGTAGCAATAGACGGAAATTGGTTGCAGCAGTACATATTCTTAGTTTTATTGCATTCAACGCATCAAGAAACAGATATACTCCCAGCTAATCTTTGCGATTATGATGAAAATAGAGTAGAATGCGAAGTTGATGGGTTTTTGAAATCAATCAATTTTGGTAAGTATGTTTGAGTGGATATTGCCTCTACTTGTAAAAATATCTTTAACATCATTGACGAATCTGTGCCTATCATAAACCTTTAGGAGGGCTACATACAATGGGCCAAATTCCCTCAGAAATAAGCTTCTTACGCAGACTTGGTACGTTATCTTTTGCTCGATTTACAAACATTCAGTTTTCTTCTACTGAAACTCATTGATTGTTCAAAATTGAAAAATGCGCTATCGTCTTTTTTAAAGAGCACTTATTTTTGAACGAAAATAAGTTAACTGGTACTATTCCATCAACCATGGGAGAATTATGGAGATTGAAAACACTGTACCTCGAAGACAATAAATTTTCTGGAACCATCTTTTCTGAAATTGGAAATATGATTGGTTTAGAAGAGTTGCTCGTGGGTAAAAATCATCTATCAGGTACCATCCCCAGTGAAATCGGACATTGCAGTGCACTTGGTCGACTTGGCATTAATCAAAATAAGATTAAGGGATCTATTCCAACTCAGTTTTTTGGTTTGTCAGAATTGCAGGGTATTGCTTTGTTTGACAATGAATTCACAGGTTCTTTGCCTATTGAAATCGGTAATTTAGATAAACTTCAATTCCGTAAGTGCGCTGTGCTCAAATACTTTTCAGTGGAATTTATGTATTTTCAATATCTTATTCAAATACCTTCATTTTTAGTTCGTTTGGAGAACAACAATCTCTCAGGTTCTATGCCAGCTGAATTATGTAAATTGCCGTTACAATTTCTTTCTATGAATGATAATCTCTTCACTGGCTCACTGCCACAGCAAATTGGACAACTTACAGAACTTGAACGAATTTTCCTGAGCAGTAATCAATTCGGAGGATCAATCATTGACTCTTTTGAAAACATGACAAAACTCGAAGTAGTTGTATTTTTTGACAACCTATTTACTGGGACAATTCCATCATCTATATTTGAATTGAAATCTTTGAACGTGTTACACGTGAAAAGCAATAACTTTAAGGATAACATCAGTCCTGACTGCGAACAGTATGAAATTTTTCATGTTGATAACTCTGTTTGGCTTAGTGATGAGCCCGAAATCAAATGCGACTGTTGTGATATTGAAGAGTGTCGTGTTTGGAATCTAGAAAGTACAAAATTGAGAGCGCCCTGTCCTGAAAGTAATATTCATGAGTTTAAATATTTTTCTTTTTATGAGGTGAATGACACCATATCTGAAAGTACTCATCATGGTGGTAGTTTCGCAAAGTCAGGTGAAGCAAAAGTATGTTTATCTCCTACAGGATGCTACAGCTTAAGATATTTTGATAAAGAAGAAAATGATGTTGATGAAAACGAACATGCTGTTGAAAAGACATTATCTTTTGCGTCAGAATCCTTTCAGCTTGAAGAGAACGGCATCTGTGATGCAGTAATGATTTGCGATGAAATCTTTGACCCTTCGCATCCAAGGAGAATTTTGTTGAATCATCTTGCACAAACCGTCAGTAATGTCATGGATGAAAGTGAGACTAAATATAAGAGTCTGTGTTGGATGCTCATTGAGGATGAGATGTATGAAAAGTATCAGATTTGTGATGGAACTTTGTTACAGCGATATATAATTGGCACATTTTATCTCACTACTGGGCTAAGGACTGATCTATCTAGTCTAAGTGATGTAGACACTTGCGATTGGCCAGGAGTCACATGTGATATGAGCAATAGATTTATCGAAAAGTTTAACATGACAGGAATTGCTAGTAACGAGAGTTTACAAGGAAATCTTATGACAGAAATTGGGCTTTTGAGGCGATTGAAATCAATAGATATGAGCAATAATACCCTTTCCGGGAATATTGATTCAAGTGTGTTTATGCACATGCCTGAATTGGAGGAGATCAATTTTGGAAATAATGAATTTGAAGGACAAATTCCAACAGAATTGTTTGCACTTCCAAAGATCATTCGAATCGACTTAAATAATAATACTTTGGACGGAAGTTTGCAAGATGGCATCACTTATGCAGAAAGTCTTGGTAAGCTTTTTCAAGCCGTAGTTTGATCTATCTAATTTTTTTGCTTAAAACAACTTCACTCTAACTTAAATGCTTTATTCCTTTTTGTTGTTGTCTTAGAATTCTTGAATTTGGCGAGAAATTTCTTTAGAGGCACAATTCCATTGCGGCTTTTCGATTCTTATCAGCTCAAACATTTGGACCTCTCTGAAAACAGTTTTTCTGGAGATCTTCCAAGAGAAATTGGAACCTTGCAAAGCCTCAGAGAATTACATTTAAATCAAAACTTATTATTGGGAAAGATTCCGTCCGGAATGTTTGATGCAACGAAGATTGAAGTACTCGCGTTATACTCCAATACTCTGACAGGTAGTATACCAACGGAGGTAGGATATCTAGTGAATGCGACCAATATATTAATGGATCACAACATATTGAAGAGCACAATTCCTTCTGAGCTGGGAACGCTTGAGAACTTAATGCTGCTGCACCTGCACAATTCAAAGCTTACAGGAACAGCTCCTTCATTCGTATCTAAAAAAATGATTGAAAATTTTGAGTTCATAACTGACTGCAATTCAGCACTTGATCTTACATGCCAAGATTGCACGCTTTGCTGCGATGGTGATGATAATTGCAGAAAATTCGATTCTGGAGCTCAACCTTTGTACGTCAACACAACGATTGCACTTATTATAACGCCCATTATCTTTGCAATATTCTTCGTCATCGCACATTATGTCAGGACAAGGGGATATCTTCCTTTCTTGAATTATAAGCCAAGACCCCCCCTAAGCATATACAATGAAGAGTCTGTCTATTGCTATCTCTTTTCCGAAAGTCCAATCGCTTGGTGTATTCATGGCTTAATTTTTACTGTCCAAGTCACGTTGTTCTTCTCTTTTCAATGGGCTTCGGATCCAACAAATTCAGGCTCCATTATATCCTCAAGTTTCATTTGCATTCCAGAGTCTGTAGAATGTATTAATCAAGAAAATCTAGGATGGTCTGGGTGGCTCTTATTCTTTGTGTTGACATTTTTGTACCTAGGAACCGACATTGTAAATGCATTGTTACAAATTCGAAAGTCTATGGCCAAACCGTTTGACCTTCGTTTACTGACCAATGGTTGCTTATTGATGGGCTTGACAGTTATCTCATTGACTTCATCTTACGCGTTTAACGTTGCCACAGCTGGGACGAATATTGACTTGATTGTTAACGCTGTTGTTTTGCTGTTCATCAATGATTTGGATGAGCAAACATTGGCTGTTATAGATAAAATGTTTCCAACTTGGAATGAAAATAGAGTTGAAGAGATTAAAGACTATCTAACAAGAAGACAAGAGACCATTGATGAAAGAGAATCCCTACGAAAGTCCGTGCTAGCACAAAAGAGTCCAAGGCGTGATCTGGTTGTCGATCGTGAAATTCCAGCTCCTTTCGATGCTGAATCAATCTATGTCGGAACAACGGATAGTACTTAGTGTGACCAAGGAAAATTCATTTAGTTAGTAGGAAGGACGAAATTGACTTATAATATTGCGTCTCACAATGATCATACATGCGGATGATTGCTGAGATGAACAAATTTATGCTCAATAGTTTCTGGTGACGTTGAAATAAAATACATGCTGATGGTTGAGACAATATCACTCAAAAATGTAAACAAATTTGTGCTCAATAAATTCTGGAAA
>Ga0209092_10001112_pt1 | contig 26935 bp, 24 predicted proteins | sample FraStrMetagenome_FD_187446 | JGI IMG/M metagenome (GOLD analysis project Ga0209092, IMG submission 187446) | Marine eukaryotic phytoplankton communities from Arctic Ocean - Fram Strait ARC3M Metagenome (SPAdes) (version 2) | ecosystem: Environmental > Aquatic > Marine > Oceanic | place: Fram...
TTTTTTGTGGGGGGGGGGGGGGAATATTAGGATGATAGTTTGGGAGGGATACTAGGAGGACGGTTTGGGAGGAATATTAGGAGGATGGTTTGAATGCGAAATCAGGATGACAATTTTGGCGTGATCTCAGGAATAAAGTTTGGGCGCTAAATCAGCAGGAGATTAGGGTTGATTAAAGACTGTCGTTGACTCGTACACGCAATTCTTTACCCGGCTTGAAATAAGGCACGTACTTACCACTCAAATCAACCGCATCCCCAGTCTTGGGGTTGCGACCTACGCGGGGTGCGCGATAGTGCAGTGAGAAACTGCCAAAGCCACGGATTTCTGTGCGCTGGTTGGTGACCAGTGCATGGGTCATCCGCTCTAAGATCATCCTTACGGCTAATTCAACATCCTTTGGCGGAAGCTGGTCTTGGCTGGCGGAGATTTTCTCAATTAGCTCAGATTTTGTCATGTCACCTTCAGGGCTTTCTATTCATTAATTTATATAATCTGGCGATGCCATCGGGGTACTTAAACGGCGCTGTTGATTACTCTTTGATTTTATTGAAGTTTTAGATTTATACAAGCAAAACCTCGATTTATGTCATTTCACAGACGAAAAAAAGGGTGGCAGAGCCACCCTTTTTCGATCTCAGCAGAACCTTACTTGTCCATTTGCGCTTTGATCAGGTCTCCAATAGTTGCTGGAGAAGAAGTGTCGGCTTCAACCTTGCGGTGAGCTTTAACCACTGCTTTCTCTTCTGCAACGTCTTTAGCCTTAACAGACAGGCTAATAGCACGGGTCTTGCGATCAACGTTGATGATCTTGGCTTCGATCTCTTGGCCTTCTTGCAACTCGTGACGGGCATCTTCTACCTTCTCACGTGAGAGCTCAGAACCTTTGAGGTAAGCTTCGATATCGTTGCCTAGATCAACAGTAGCGCCTTTAGCATCAACTTCTTTAACGATGCCTTTAACAATTGCGCCTTTGTCGTTCTCGGTTACATAGTTGTTGAACGGATCGTCAGACAGCTGCTTGATACCCAGTGAGATGCGCTCGCGCTCTGCATCAATGCTGAGTACAACTGTTTCAACTTCTTCGCCCTTCTTGAAGTTGCGAACGGCTTCTTCGCCAGTTTCGTTCCAAGAGATATCAGACAGGTGAACCAGACCGTCGATGCCGCCGTCTAGGCCGATAAAGATACCGAAGTCAGTGATTGACTTGATCTTGCCTGAAATCTTGTCGCCTTTAACCATAGTAGTGGCAAAGTCATCCCAAGGATTAGTGTGACACTGCTTGATACCCAGTGAGATACGACGACGTTCTTCGTCGATATCCAGAACCATAACTTCAACTTCGTCGCCCAGATTAACGATCTTAGATGGGTGAACATTTTTGTTAGTCCAATCCATTTCAGAAACGTGAACCAGACCTTCAACGCCGTCTTCCAACTCGGCAAAACAACCGTAGTCAGTGAGGTTAGTGATCTTAGCTTTAGCACGTGCGCCTTCTGGGTAACGGCCTTTGATGTCGCCCCAAGGATCTTCGCCCATCTGCTTCATACCCAGTGATACACGATTACGCTCGCGATCAAACTTAAGGACTTTAACGTCAATCTCGTCGCCGACATTGATCATCTCGGAAGGATGCTTGATGCGCTTCCAAGACATATCAGTGATGTGCAGCAGACCATCGATTCCACCCAGATCAACGAACGCGCCGTAATCAGTAAGGTTCTTAATAACACCTTTGAGTGATGCGCCCTCTTCGAGGTTGGCCAGCAGTTCTTCGCGTTCTACAGAGTTTGCACTCTCCATTACGGCACGACGGCTAACAACAACGTTGTTGCGCTTAGGATCGAGTTTGATAACTTTAAATTCTAATTCGATGTTCTCAAGGTGAGTAATCTCACGCAGTGGACGAACATCAACCAGTGAACCTGGAAGGAACGCGCGCAAGCCGCGAACATCAACAGTAAATCCACCTTTAACCTTGCCGCTGATAACGCCGATAACAACTTCGTCAGCTTTGTGGGCTGCTTCAAGTTCGATCCAGGATTCTGCGCGACGGGCTTTTTCACGGGAAAGCTTAGTAGCACCGAAACCATCTTCAACGGCTTCGAGAGCAACCTGTACTTCGTCGCCAATGGCAACTTCGAGTACGCCTTTCTCGTCATAAAATTGGTCAATCGAAATAACACCTTCAGACTTCAGCCCAGCATGGACTGTTACCCAGTCTTTATCGATATCGATAATTACGCCAGTAATGATGGCGCCGGGATTCATCTCAACGGTTAATAGACTTTCTTCAAATAGATCTGCGAAATTTTCGCTCATGGTTTGTACCTGATTTTTGACAGAGATATGACAGAAGAACTGCTAGCGTCACTCTCTTTTTTCCGCGCGGCCAGTTTACACGGGTCAGTTAAAATAAAGGCCTACAGCAATAAAACCTGGCGATTGCTGCGTTGCCCGTTTGGTGTTGAATACTAAAAATTCGGTCTAAAACGACTAATACAGTGTTACTTGATGCCTTTAACAGAGAGGATATTAAGTACCGTCTCTGTTACTTCCTGAATCGACATGGTCGAGGTGTCTAACTCGATTGCTCCCTCTGCTGGTCGCAGCGGTGAGGCGTCTCTACTCATATCTCTTTCATCCCTAGAGCGCACCTGCTCTACGAGGGCGGGCAGACTAACATCTTCACCCTTTTCTAGCAACTCTTTGTAGCGCCGGTTGGCACGTTCTTCAGCGCTGGCGGTAAGGTAAATCTTGAGCTCTGCCGCGGGGAAAACTTCAGTGCCCATATCACGGCCATCAGCGACCAAACCCGGGGCTCTGGCGAACATTCGCTGGCGCTTTAGCAACGCCGTGCGCACGCCTGGAAACTGAGCCACTTTTGAGGCTAAAAGGCCAGTTTCTTCAGTGCGCAATTCGCGACTGACATCCTCTCCCTCGAGATAGACCTTAAAAGCGCCCTCTTTTTCAGTCTCAAAGCGGATATCCATATGTTCGGCCAAGGCCATCAAACCCTTTTCACTCTCGACACTCACATGATGACGTACGGCAGATAAACCCAAAAGACGATAGAGCGCACCGCTATCCAGGTAATCGAACCCGAGTTTCTTAGCCACTATACGGCTGATAGTACCCTTTCCAGCGCCACTGGGGCCGTCGATGGTAATCACCACCACTTTGTTTTCCTCAGCCATTTACGACTCCTGAGTCTCAACGTTTATAATCAGGCCAATAGCTGTGGCCAGATCCACAAATCCGGGGAAAGAGGTGGCAATATTATTGCACTCGATAATTTCAATCTCGCCCTGAGAGCGCAGACCGGCGATGGCAAAGGCCATGGCGATACGGTGGTCGTCGTGACTGTGGACTGTGCCACTGCCCAGCTGGCCGCCCTGAATACGAATACCGTCGGCTGTGGACTGGGCATCAATACCCAGAGTCACAAGGCCATCGGCCATGCTTTGAATACGATCGCTCTCTTTAACGCGCAGCTCTTCGGCGCCGGTTAGCACTGTTTCGCCAGTGGCGCAGGCCGCGGCAACAAACAGTACTGGGAATTCATCAATCGCCAGTGGTACCTGATCTTCTGGAATCACAATACCGTTTAACTCGGCATAGCGGATTCGGATATCCGCTACGGGTTCGCCACCCACTTCCTTTTCGTTGGACAGTTCAATGCTGGTGCCCATCTGTCGCAAAATATTAATCACGCCGACACGGGTTGGGTTAACGCCCACATGGCGCAGGGTAATATCCGAGCCAGGGGTAATAGCCGCTGCCACCATAAAGAAGGCCGCGGAGGAAATATCTGCCGGCACATCAATACGTGTTGCAGTCAGTGAACCACCACCCGATAGAGAGGCCTTGCTGCCATCGCTGACCACTGAGTAGCCAAAGCCGCGCAACATTCGCTCGCTGTGGTCACGAGTCGACGCTGGCTCAATCGTAGATGTTTCACCCTCGGCATAGAGCCCGGCTAATAGAACGCAGGATTTAACCTGGGCGCTGGCCATGGGCAGTACATAATCAATCGGCTTGAGTTTATTGCCACCTTTTATAAGCATTGGTGGTCTGCCGCCTGGTGCTGTTTCAATTACTGCCCCCATCTCGGCCAGTGGATCCGCCACACGGGCCATGGGCCGACCGGAAAGAGACTCGTCACCGGTAAGTTCTACATCAAAGGTTTGGCCAGCCAAGAGTCCGCTGAGCAGACGCATGGAAGTACCGGAATTACCCAAATAGAGCGGCTTGGTCGGTGCTTTTAAACCGTGGAGGCCTACCCCATGAATCACAACGCGGCCCTGGTCAGGACCTTCGATAATCACGCCCATATCGCGAAATGCCTGCAGTGTTGCCAGACTGTCTTCGCCTTCGAGAAAACCGGTTACTTCGGTCATGCCCTCGGCAATAGAGCCAAGCATTATGGAACGGTGGGACATTGATTTGTCACCGGGAACACGAATATCACCCTGGGCAGCTCCACCAGGTGTGACTTTATAATTTATAATTTTTTCTGACATGGTTTTTTGTAATGCCTTTGGGTCGATTGATTGTCCAAAATGGTTGCGTGCATCGCGAGCCCGCGTAAACACGTCCATCAGATAGGTTTCGTCGCCACTGTCTATGGCGCTGCGCATCTCGCTAAAGTTGCTCATAATCTGATCGAGAACACTGAGAATGGCTTCGCGATTGGCCAGTGCTATATCGCGCCACATAATCGGGTCGCTGGCGGCAATGCGGGTAAAATCGCGAAAGCCTCCAGCGGCGTAGCGAAAGATCTCGCGGTTATCACGCATACTCGCCAATGTGTCGACTAGGGAGTAGGCTAAAAAATGCGGCAGATGACTGGTGGCGGCCAACACTTCGTCATGCTCTTGGATATCCATGCAGGAGACCACAGCACCCACCTTTTGCCAGAGCTTTTCCACCAGCTGCACATGAACTTCACCACTGTCAGCATGGGGCGTTAAAATAACTCTGTGGTCTTTAAAAAGGTCCGCTTTGGCTGCGGTGACACCGCTTTTTTCTGAACCTGCAATGGGATGTCCGGGCACTAACTGCGCCGGCAAGTGGCCATAGACCTCTTCTGCGGCAACCATCACACTGCCCTTAACACTGGCGACATCGGTGATGGTGACCTGATCTGAGAGCAACTCAAAACACTCTTTAAGAATCGCAGGAACGGTTAACGTTGGCACGCCAATAACTACTAGATCACCAGCACCCAGTTCCGAGGCAATAGCCGCCAAGCTCTTTTCTGGGCGGTCGATAACGCCCATCTCGACCGCTAGATCGAAGGTTGAGGAGCGTCGTGATATGCCTACCACCTCAGTGGCTAAGCCAGCATTACGAGCGGCCAAGGCGAGGCTGGAGCCGATTAGCCCGAGTCCGATAACCACCAGACGATTTACAACCGGCTGACGTGTTTTAGGTGTTTGCAACATGACAGATCACATGGAAATAAATAGATTAATCGCTGTTATAGCAACAGTTACAGCAACAGTTATAGAACAGCACGGGGATAGGACCCGAGAACCTTCAAGTCAGCTACATCTTCGGCTAACTCAGCCAGCACAGCAGCTGCAGCGGGATCATCAACATGCGCCGCAAAATCAATAAAGAAAATATAAGACCACTTGCTGTTGCGCGAGGGCCGCGACTCGAGTCGAGTCATATCGACACCGTGGCGGCGAAATGGCTCAAGCAGGTTATGCAGCGCACCGGGCTTATTCTGCACAGATACCACGATGGAGGTTTTATCATCACCACTGGGTGGCACCATCTCGCGGCCAATAATCAAAAAGCGCGTTGAGTTATCCGGGAGGTCTTCGATCTTTTCCCAGAGCTTTTCCAAACCGTAGAGCTCGCAGGACATATCGCCGGCGATCGCCGCTGAGTTCCACTCACCCTGCACCCGTCGCGCTGCTTCAGCATTACTGCTCACCGCCACACGCTCGATATTGGGGTAATTGGAATCCAGCCACTTGCGGCACTGGGCCAGTGACTGGGAGTGAGAATAGACGCGAGTCACAGTGTCTTTATTGGTGTTGGGTCCAATCATAAAGTGCTGATGAATACGCAGTTCTACTTCACCACAGATTTTTACTGAAGAGTCGATAAAGCTATCTAGGGTGTGGCTGACCACGCCCTCGGTGGAGTTTTCAACGGGCACAACACCGTAGTTGCAGGACTCGGCCAACACATCGCGGAATACTTCATCAATCGCCGCCTTGGGAATTGTTAGAGCAGAGTCGCCAAAGTGTTTGAGTGTCGCTTCCTGAGTAAAGGTGCCCTCGGGCCCAAGAAAAGCCACTTTAATCTGCTGTTCCAGCGCCAGACAGGCGGACATGATCTGTCGAAACAGACGCGCCATATCTTCATCGCCCAGGGGACCCACATTTTTTTCCATGATCGAGCGCAATACCTGAGCTTCACGCTCGGGTCGATAATAGGCCTCGTCACCCATCTCTTTTTTGATCTTAGCAACATCCTGGGCACAGCGCGCACGGGCGCTGATATTGGCCATAATCTCTCGATCAAGGCCGTCAATCTTGTTGCGCAGTTCGAGCAGTGGATTCTTTTCAGTCATTATTTAAACCTTACTCGTCAGCGGAGCTGTCATCGGAAGAGCCTTCAGCGGCCTCTTCATTAGAAGCAGAGCCTTCAGTGGCATTGTCATCGGAAGAGCCATCAGAGGCATTGTCATCGGAGGAGCCTTCAGCGGTATTGTCATCAAGAGCTGTATTGTTATCAGCAGCATCTTCAGCCACAAACTCCTCTTCCTCCGGCTCGGCAATACGTGCCAACCTGACCAGGTTCTCGCTGTCTTTCAACCGAATGATGCGCACGCCCTGAGTATTGCGACCCACAACCGAGACTTCGTCACCGCGGGTTCGCACCATAGTGCCCTGATCCGAGATCAGCATAATTTCATCACCAGCAAAAAGCTGCGTAGCGCCAACCAATGGTCCATTGCGCTCGCTGGCCTGAATCGCAATCATGCCCTTGCCGCCGCGTCCTTTGGTGGGGAACTCGTCGACCTTGGTGCGCTTGCCGTAACCATTTTCACACACGGTCAACAGGAAGCCATCTTCTTCAGGGACTACCATAGAGATAACTTCATGGCCTTCTGGCAGACGCATTCCGCGCACACCTTTAGACACTCGACCCATAGAGCGAGCATCGGTACTGGCAAAGCGCACGGCCTTGCCTTCAGAGCTCAGCAACATCACATCACTGTCGTCATCAATAATTGCGGTGCCAACCAGATGATCGCCTTCAACCAGATCCACTGCACGCAAACCAACACTGCGTGGGCGCGAGTACTGCTCCAGTGAGGTCTTCTTCACGGTGCCATTGGCAGTTGCCATAATGACAAATTTATCGGCGCTGTATTCTTCAACTGGCAGGATCGAGCTAATGCGCTCCCCTTCACCTAAAGGCAGCAGGTTAATCACTGGGCGTCCACGAGAATTGCGGCCGGCCACGGGAATCTGATACACCTTGAGCCAGTAAACCTTGCCCAGGTTGGTAAAGCACAAAATAGTCGCGTGAGTGCTGGCCACCAGCAGGTGTTCAACAAAGTCTTCATCTTTAACTGCCGTTGCCGATTTGCCCATACCACCGCGACGCTGAGCTTGATAATCGCTCAGCGGCTGGGTCTTGGCATAGCCACCATTGGAAATGGTGACAACACGGTCTTCTTCGGTAATCAGGTCTTCAATAGTGAGGTCGTGGAGAGATTCAATGATCTCAGTGCGACGCTCATCGCCAAACTCTTCAACCACTGCTTCGAGCTCTTCACGAATAACCGTCATCAGACGAGTCAGGTCACCGAGAATATCTTGATACTCGGCAATCTCTTCAAGCTTAACGGCAAATTCAGCAATAATCTTATCGTGTTCCATACCGGTTAAACGGTGCAGACGCAGCTCGAGAATATCTTTGGCCTGTTCTGGAGACAGGTGGTACTTGCCATCGCGCAGACCGTAATGGTCTTCCAGCCATTCCGGACGTGTGGCTTGAGCGCCAGCACGATCGAGCATCTGAATTACTGAGCCAGGATTCCAGCCGCGGGCAACTAGCGCTTCACGGGCTTCAGTAGCTGAAGGAGACGCCTTAATCAGAGCAATAATTTCATCAATATTGCCCAGGGCAATAGCAAAGCCTTCCAATGTATGGGCGCGCTCACGGGCCTTTTTCAACAAATAGATGGTACGGCGCGTAACCACTTCGCGGCGATGACGCAGAAAGTGATGAATTAGCTGCTGCAGATTGAGAATCTTTGGCTGACCATCGACCAGCGCTACCACGTTGATACCAAATACACTCTGCAACTGCGTCTGGGCAAAAAGGTTGTTTAGAACAACTTCACCAACATCGGTGCGCTTAATTTCAATAACCACGCGCAGCCCGTCTTTATCCGACTCATCGCGGAGTTCAGAAATACCTTCAAGCTTCTTCTCTTTAACCAGCTCGGCAATACGCTCAATTAGGCGCGCCTTGTTTAGCTGATAGGGAATTTCAGTGATGATAATCGTTTCGCGGCGGGTCTTTTCATTCACCTCGATGTCGGCTTTGGCACGCACATAAATGCGCCCGCGACCCGTGCGGTAGGCCTGAATAATGCCGGCTCTGCCGTTGATAATTGCAGCAGTGGGGAAATCTGGTCCAGGGATATATTCCATCAGCTCATCGACGGTTATCTCCGGATTTTCGATCATCGCCAGACAACCTTTAACTACTTCAGTGAGGTTGTGGGGCGGAATATTAGTCGCCATGCCCACAGCAATACCAGAGGAACCGTTGACGAGCAGGTTGGGTATGCGGGTTGGCAATACATGAGGAATCTGTTCGGTTTCGTCGTAGTTGGGTACAAAGTCGACAGTGTCTTTTTCCAAATCTTCCAGCAGCGCATGAGCGATCTTAGTCATACGAATTTCGGTGTAACGCATGGCGGCCGCGGAGTCACCATCGACAGAACCAAAGTTACCCTGACCGTCTACCAGCATATAGCGCAGTGAAAACGGCTGAGCCATACGGACGATGGTCTCGTAAACAGCGGAGTCGCCGTGAGGGTGATACTTACCAATTACGTCGCCGACAACACGGGCTGATTTCTTATAAGCCTTGTTCCAGTCGTTACCCAGCTCGTTCATGGCGAATAGCGCCCGTCGATGCACAGGCTTGAGGCCATCTCTCACATCTGGCAATGCCCGGCCAACTATCACGCTCATGGCATAGGCTAGGTAGGATTGCTTGAGTTCGTCTTCGATATTTACCGGAACAATTTCTTGTGCTAAATCACCCATAAGTTTCCGTCGCGCCCTGAAGTTTTATCGCTATTATTTTAGATCCGCCAATAACGCATTTAATGCCGTCATTAAGGCGTCCCAGTAGGCGTCAAAAGCAGCCTGTTTAAAGGCCTGAATTCTACCATACATATCCCCATAGTGGCGCGCTTTTATTGACCTGAAACTGTCTCCAAAGCTTAACCCGCGGCAAAAAGTCGGTATACTCCAAACCTTCGCTCAGGAGGCTTCATGCAGCCCATAAAAATCGATTTACTTATCAACAGCCGATGGATTATTCCGGTGCTTCCAGAGAACCGGGTGTTTGAAAACTGCGCCCTGGCCATTGACCAACAAAAGATTGTCGGTATCTACCCGCAAGCCGAGGCCCAGAGTAAGTTTGATGCTGCGTCCGTAGTGGATCTGGCCGATCATATTCTGATGCCTGGACTGGTCAACGCCCACGGGCATGCTGCAATGAGCCTGCTGCGCGGCTATGCCGACGATCTGCCACTGAAGCCCTGGCTGGAGGAGCATATCTGGCCGGTGGAGGCCCGCGTGCTCAGCGAAGAATTTGTCGCCGACGGCACCAACCTAGCAATGGCCGAGATGATCAAGACCGGCACCACCTGTTTTGCCGATATGTACTTTTTTGCCGATACCGTTGCCGAGCAGGTTCAGCGCAGCGGCATGCGCAGCCAGATTGGCTTTACTGTGTTTGATTTCCCCACTGCTGGCGGCAAAGATCCAGACGACTATATCCACAAGGGTTTGCAACTGCGGGACAGCTACAAAGGCGATGGGCTGATTAAAATCGCCTGCGCACCTCATGCGCCCTATACCGTGGGCGATGAAACCCTGCGCAGAATTGCCACCTATGCCAATGAGCTGGATATGCCGGTCCATATTCACTGCCATGAGACCGCTCAGGAAGTCGCCGATTCGTTAAAGCTCTTCGGCAACCGACCTCTGCAACGCCTCGATGATCTGGGTGTGCTGTTGCCACAGACCCAACTGGTGCATATGACGCAAATTGATGACAGCGATATTCGCCTGATTCAAGACAATAACTGCCATGTAGTGCACTGCCCCGAATCAAACTTAAAACTTGCCAGCGGTTTCTGCCCTGTGGGCAAATTGATCGATGCCGGCATCAATGTCGCCATCGGCACCGACGGTGCGGCAAGCAATAATGATCTCGACCTATTTGGCGAATTAAAGACTGCAGCGCTGTTAGCCAAAGCGGTCGCCAATGATGCGTCAGTACTGAATGCCCACGCTGCGCTGCGCATGGCGACCATAAACGGCGCTAAGGCGCTGGGTTGGGATGATCAGATCGGCAGCCTAGAGACTGGCAAGAGCGCCGATGTGATTGCTGTGGAAATCAGCTCTCTAAGTCAAAAACCGCTGTATAATCCAGCATCTCAATTGGTCTACAGCAATGCTGGCAGCCAGGTAACCCATAGTTGGGTGGCGGGCAAAGCGCTGCTTAGGGAGCGCAGCTTAGTCACTCTCGATGAAGACAACCTGATCCGCCGTGCCGATGCCTGGCGTAATCAGATCAGGCCCAGTTAAATAACATTCTATATTGCCAATTAACGACTATTTTCCCGATTCAGGTAGCGAATTCCTATGCCAACAAGCAACAGTGAAGACACCGCATCAATAAATGTCGACCCCAATGAGGTTGCCAAGTTTGAACAGCTGGCCAGCCGCTGGTGGGATCGCAACAGTGAGTTTAAGCCACTGCATGATATCAACCCGCTACGCGCCAATTGGATTGACAAGCTGGCGCCCGTCGCCGAGCAAAAGGTTTTGGATGTTGGCTGTGGCGGCGGTATTCTCTGTGAAGCTATGGCCCAGCGCGGCGCTGATGTTACCGGCATCGATATGGGTGAAGCACCGCTGGCGGTGGGTAAGCTGCATAAGTTCGAGTCCGGTGTTGAGGTGGACTACCAAAAATCCACTGCAGAAGATTTTGCCCAGAGCCACCCAGAACAGTTCGATATAGTCACCTGCCTGGAGATGCTCGAACATGTTCCCGACCCAGGCTCAGTGGTACGGGCCTGTGCCGCCATGACTAAACCCGGTGGAACATTATTTTTCTCGACCATTAACCGCAATCCAAAGGCCTATCTGTTGGCGATTATTGGCGTTGAATATGTGCTGCGCATGCTGCCCAAGGGCACCCATGAATACGGCAAGTTTATTCGTCCGGCAGAGTTGGGCCAGTGGATTCGCGAAGCCGGTTTGGAACTGGATCAGATGACGGGACTGACCTACAACCCGATAACAAAAACCTATCGCCTCACTGAAACCGATGTCGATGTCAATTACATGATCTGCGCGCGCAAGCCCGCATAACGGATTTTCTATGCTCGACTTCAAGGCTCTGCTATTCGATTTGGATGGCACCTTATTAGACACAGCGCCCGACTTTGTCACCGCGCTGAATACTCAGCTGGTACTCCACAACCGAGAGCCACTTCCCGATTCAGCGATCCGCACTAGCGTGACTAACGGCTCTATAGGGTTAATTCAAAGCGGCTTCAATATAGAGCCGGGGCACGCCCAGTTTGAATCCTTGCGCGAAGAGTTTCTCGAGCTATATTTTGCCAATCTAGCGGACAAGACCGCACTCTATGAAGGTCTCCAAGAAGTGCTCGACGAATGCAGTGCACGCAGTATTCCTTGGGGCATAGTGACCAATAAACCCTGGCGCTATACCGAAGCGGCGCTAGTTCAGCTGGGCTTAATGGAGCCCGCTGCGACAGTTATCTGTCCCGACCATGTGACTCTGCCAAAACCTCATCCGGAAGCGATTTTGCTGGCCTGCAAGGAAATAGCGACAGCCCCTGAAGACTGCCTCTATGTCGGTGACCATGTGCGTGATATAGACGCCGGGCGCGCTGCGGGCACACGCAATATAGCCGCTGCCTGGGGCTATATCGAAGCTGGCCAAGTTATTGCCGACTGGCAAGCGGACTGGATTGTCGAGCAGTCTCAGCAACTGCACTCGCTATTGTTTGCCAACTAAGTATTGCGCTAAAAAAACTATTACCCAGATTTAAGAAGAGACAAACCTATGCTTTCCAATGCCGAAATCGCCGCCTATCAGGCTCCTGAAACATTACTCGCGGATCGTGTCATTATGGTGACAGGTGCTGGGGATGGCATTGGTAAAACCGCTGCGCTGCACTGTGCAAAACATGGTGCCACAGTGATTCTGGCCGGTCGCACAGTCGCTAAATTAGAGCAGGTCTACGACAGTATTGTCGCCGACGGTGGCGCTGAGCCGGTGATCTACCCGATTGATCTCGAGGGTGCCAGCAGCGACGATTACAATATTCTTTGCAACCAGCTGGACGAACAGTTTGGTCGTCTCGACGGACTGCTACACAACGCCGGTATTCTTGGTCAGCGTACACCGCTGAGCAACTATCGCAGCGATGTGTGGGACAAGGTGATGCAGGTGAATGTCACTGCCGCATTCCAGATGACCCAGGCTTTGATGCCGGTATTGGAAAAATCCGCTAGTGCATCAGTGGTTTTCACCACATCCAGCGTTGGTCGCGCTGGCCGTTCATTTTGGGGCGCTTATGCGGTATCGAAGTTCGCCGTGGAAGGCATGGTTCAGGTCTGGGCGTCGGAATTAGAGGGTTTGGGTACGGTGCGGGTCAATGCGATCAATCCTGGCGCCACTGGCACCAGTATGCGGATGCAGGCTTTTCCGGCGGAAAATCCCAGTTCAGTGACCAGTCCCGCGGCAATCATGCCAACCTATCTATATTTGCTCGGCGCCGACAGTGCGGCTGTGAATGGTCAGTCTATAGATGCGCAACCGCATCGCTAGATGATTTAAAGCTTTAAATAGAGGGCTATCGAAGTCTTGAGAAGCAGCCGAGGCTACTTCCACGTATTACCTCGGGCACGCAACTTTCTCTCTTTGCGCTCACGCATATCTTTTAATACATGCCGTTCGGTGAATCTCGGCGGATGCAGGGCAACCGCTTTAAACAGTGACACCACCTGCTTGGGATCCAGCTCCAGAAAATCTGAACGGCGCACAATCGACGGCAGTTCAATCGGGCCATAGCTAATACGCTTAAGACGATTGACTTCAACATCCTGAGACTCCCAAAGTCGACGCACCTCACGGGTACGACCTTCAGCTAGAATCACTTTAAACCAGCGATTGCGTCCACCCAGATCTTCAGAACTGCGAGCATGCTGAGCCTTAACGCTTTTAAAACTGGCAAGGCCATCTTCGAGGACAACGCCATCAGTCAGGCGTTTGATCATGGCTTCGTCCACTTCACCATGAATACGCGCCATATACTCGCGCTGCACTTCATAGGAGGGATGCATCAGGCGGTTGGCTAACTCACCGTGATTGGTAAATAACAGTAGTCCACTAGTATTGATATCGAGACGGCCGATAGCAATCCAGCGTCCGCGAGATAGACGCGGCAGACGGTCAAAAACAGTAGGGCGACCATCGGGATCAGAGGTGGTGCAGACCTCCCCTTCCGGCTTGCTGTACATCAGTACCCGAGGACTGTCGTCGGTGACAATTTTGATCAATCGACCATCGACCAAGATGCGGTCGTCGGCGGCAGCGCGATCACCCAGCTTGGCAATCGAACCATTAACGGAAACTCGGCCTGCGGAAATCCACTTCTCAAGTTCGCGACGGGAACCCAGTCCTGCAGTAGCCAATACTTTCTGTAATTTTTCACTCATGGTTAAAACTGCTCACCTGGTCGTCGGAGTCGAGACTTTCATCGTCGTCTAATGGGTTAGTACCTTGGGGGTCGGTATCTAAGAGGTCTGTATCTAAGGCGTCTGTATCTAGGAGGTCAGAGTTAATGGCATTCTGGCCATCAACCTCTTGGTCAAGGCTAAAGCTATGGCTTCCAGCAAGATCAAGGCCCTGCTCATCGTCATTGGCTGCACTAATAGATGCACTGTCGTTTGAGCCGCTAGAGAGCGCCAACTCCAACTCAGGATCCAGCTCGGCAAAGTCTTTAATTTCACTGAGTGCCGGCAGCTGCTCGAGACTTTTAATATTAAAGTAATCGAGGAAATTTTTAGTGGTTGCATAGAGAGCGGGCTTACCTGGCACATCGCGGAAACCCACAACTCGCACCCAGTCTCGCTCCTGCAGTGTTCTAATGATATCGGAACTCACGGCAACGCCACGCACCTGCTCAATATCACCCCGCGTCAGAGGCTGACGATAGGCAATCAAGGCCAGGGTCTCGAGCATGGCTCGGGAGTAGCGCTTGGGCTTTTCAGTCCACAGGCGATTGACCCATTCGGCAAGGTCCTGACGCACTTGAAAACGATAACCACTGGCAGTCTGTTTTAACTCAAAACCGCGGCCGCGACAGTCGGCTTCAACTTCTTCAAGCGCCGCTTTAATCTGGTCTCTAGGTGGACGTTCGTCCTCATCAAAAAGACTCTCGATGCGCGCTACGTCCATTGGTTTGCCCGCGGCTAACAGTGCGCCTTCAACAATTCGTTTAATCAGTTCAGCATTCATGAGCTTCTAGCTTTAACGTGTATAGGGCCAAAGGTTTCGCTCTGCACGATCTCAACCAGTGACTCTTTGATCAGTTCCATAATGGCCAAGAAGGTCACCACTACGCCGAGTTTGCCTTCGGAGCTTGTAAACAGGCTGACGAAAGGCACAAATTGTTCACCGCGCAGCGCTTCCAAAACATGGGTCATACGCTCTCGGGTGGAAAGTTTTTCCATCTGCACTTGGTGACTCTCAAACATATCTGCTCGCTGCAACACTTCGGACAGAGCGGTCAACAATTCACGCATATCCACATCCGGGTGCTGGACTTCCTGATTGCGCTCTGGAGCATGGGCCGAGGCCTGGTGAATATCGCGACCCAAGCGTGGCATCTCATCGATATCATCGGCGGCTTTTTTAAACCGCTCATATTCTTGCAGACGGCGAATCAGCTCAGCCCGAGGATCCTCTTCACTGTCTTCATCCATTACCTGACGAGGCAGCAACATGCGCGATTTGATTTCTGCGAGCATCGCCGCCATGACTAAATATTCCGCCGCCAACTCAAGCTGAATGGATTCCATCAGTCCTATATAACCCATGTACTGCCGGGTAATTTCCGCGACATTGATTTCCAGGATATCGAGATTCTGACGGCGAATTAAGTACAGTAGCAAATCCAGCGGCCCTTCAAATGCCTCGAGGAATACCTCTAGAGCATCGGGCGGGATATACAGATCCTTGGGGACAATGTTCAGTTCTTTACCCTGAACTAGGGCGAACGGCATTTCAGATTGAGACGGACTTAGCGGCTTACCTTCACTCTGCACTTCACTCTGCACTTCTGTCGAAATGGCATCACCCACCGCAACAGCAGTGTTGCTGTCGTTTTCCGGAGGCTGTTGCTGCAGAGAAGTAGCTTCGTTGGTCACGGTGGGACTCAATTATTGATTTGCCGGCAATTATAACCGCAATGACCGCTGTGGCCATCATGATTATCCATTAAGCGGAGAAATCGCCCATACCCTGCCTGGTGACCTCTGGCACTGGGCCAGTCATATCGACCACAGTGGTGGGTTCAAGGCCACAGTGACCGCCATCAATCAGCACATCCACATGAGCTTCCAGGGCAGCGCGAATGTCGTAGGGGTCAGAGAGCGGATACTCGTCACCGGGCAAGATCAATGTGACGCTCATCATCGGCTCGCCCAACTCATCTAAAAGGGCCTGAGCAATAGGACTGTCGGGCACACGCAAGCCAATGGTTTTACGCTTTGGGTGCATTAGTCGGCGTGGCACTTCAGAGGTGGCAGGCAAAATAAAGGTGAAAGGTCCTGGCGTCTGCGCTTTGAGGCTACGAAATGCGCTGTTATCCACACGGGCATAGCTGGCAAGCTCGGAGAGATCTCGGCACATCAGGGTGAAATTGTGATTTTTGTCCAGTTGCCTGATGGAGCGAATACGGTCCATAGCCTGTTTATCGCCAATATGGCAACCGATGGCATAGACGGAGTCCGTGGGATAGACGATCACACCGCCTTTGCGGACAATCGCCGCAGCTTTAGCAATCAGTCGCTGCTGGGGATTTTCTGGATGAATACTGAGGTAATCGCTCATGAATATGTCTGCCCCTAAATAAGGCGGGCATTATCACATAGCAGAGGCCTGAGCGGTGAATTTAGATAACTTTCTCGGCGGTCAAAAACTGCTCGGTAAACAGCTGTGGTGGGACGGGTTTACTGACCAAATAGCCCTGAAATGTATCGCAACCAAGCTGCTCCAAAATCTTGCGCTGGGCTTCGGTTTCGACACCCTCGGCCACTGTGCTCATACCAAGGTTTTTGGCCAAGGCGATAATACCGGCAACAATGGCACTATCGTTGGGATCCGACTCAATATCCGAGATAAATGAACGATCAATTTTCAGTACATCAACTGGCAGCTTCTTAAGATAATTTAATGACGAATAACCACTACCAAAGTCGTCCACAGCAACAGTGATGCCCATTTTTTTAATTTTATTGAGCTCCTTAATCATCAACTCCGGATGATCCATCAAGGTGCTCTCGGTAATTTCCAGTTCAAGCACATCAGGCGGCAGATCACTGCGTTTGATTAAATCCTCTAACTTGGTATGAAAATCCTCCTGCATCAGATCCTTAACTGACAGGTTTACCGCAAGCCTTAAACTGTAACCCTCATCGAGCCAGCGCTTAGTTTGAACGGCGACATTTTTAAGCACCCAATCGGTGAGCTGGTTTATCAGCCCGCTCTCTTCGGCGAGGGGAATAAAATCGTCCGGTGACACCAGGCCTTTAAGCGGATGTTCCCAGCGCACCAACGCTTCGGCGCCCAAAAGATCACCCGTCTTGAAGTCAATCTGCGGTTGATAGTGCAAGACCAACTGATCGCTGTCTATGGCCTTGCGCAACTCCTGCTCCAACTTAAGCCGTTTGGCAATCTCAGCCTCCATACCGCGTTCATAGAAACAAAAATCATCGCGCTTTTCTTTGGCTCGGAACATTGCCGAATCGGCGTGCTTGATCAGCGCACTGACATCCTCACCATCATCGGGAAAAATGGAAATACCTATACTGGTGGTAACAAACATTTTTTGCTGCATAAAGACAAATGGCCGTGCAACCGAGCGCCAGATTTTTTCAGCGACACTGGAGGCACCATCGAGACTCGCGATATTTTCAAGAACAACGGTAAATTCGTCACCCCCTAGGCGCGCAACAAAATCATTTTCACGGACACAGTGACGGATGCGATCCGCGACTGCCTTAAGCAGCAGATCGCCGGCATCATGACCCATGGTGTCATTGATAATTTTAAAGCGATCCAGATCGAGAAATAAAATCGCAAAGCGCTGATTTTCGGTGGCCGCTCGATTGACCGTCACAGCAAGCTGCTGTTTTAAATAGGTGCGATTTGGCAGGCTGGTCAAGGGGTCATGATAGGCGAGCTTTTTAACATCCTGCTCCGCCTTGCTGGCCTTGATAAGCCGCGCGACACGCTGCTTAATCACCGAGAAATTAATCGGCTTGGAGACATAGTCTGTGGTGCAGGAGGAATCTTGAATAGCGCCTTTGCCAAAGGTTGAAATCGCCGTTTGCGCGGTGATCACCAGCATAGGCACATTGTTTTCATAAGCGGAGGCGACACCAGTAATCATATTGGTTGCACCGGGCCCGGTGGTTGAACAGCAGACTCCGAGCTTACCGCTGTTTCTAGCATAGCCATCGGCCATAAAGGCGGCGCCGGTCTCGTGACGGGCTACCACCGCACGGACACCGCCGCGACGCTCGCTGCGGGCCAGAGCGTCATATAGCGGTTCTATCGCGCCCCCCGGCACCCCAAAAACATATTCAACTCCCAGCTGTTCAAGATAGGCGACTAGTAAATCTGCCATCTTGGGCCCCATTGGTGTAACAGCCCGGCACCGTTCTCTACCTTCCATGTCGGTCATTTTTTTCCCTTATAAATGAATGTGCTACAAAGCAATATTGAAGTGTTTTTGATTAAATTTATTAATAGATGATCAATTGCTCCTTATCAACCCAATCTACTTAGTGATACGCGTCAAAGCTGTTTGCCCGCCCTTGTCTCGACATGGGCCGCTGAGTGGTTACAATGCGCGTCTAAAATTGGCAAAAAAACTATGACTGACAGCACTGATATGCAAACAAAGCCCGCAGAAAAGAAAGAGAGCTTGCTACTCAACCTGGCGTTTAATATCGCCATACCCACTCTCGTACTCACTAAACTCAGTGGCGAAGACTATCTGGGGATTAAGCTGGCCATTATTGTCGCGCTGTCATTTCCAATTATTTATGGCGTCCGCGATTTCTTTGTGCGCGGCAAAATCAACTTCTTCTCCGCACTGGGTGTCGTCAGTGTCGCCCTAACCGGTGGCATTAGCCTGATGGAGTTAGATGCGATCTATATAGCGATTAAAGAGGCCAGTATTCCGGCTCTATTTGGTCTCGCGACACTGATTTCGCTGAAGACCTCGCAGCCACTGATTCATACTTTTTTACTTAATGACTCAGTGCTTGAGATCGATAAGATCAATGCATCTCTGCTCAGTCGCAACCGCAAGCCAGAGTTTGACCAACTGCTGATTAATGCGTCATGGATTTTAGCAGGCTCATTTTTACTCTCTGCGGTGCTGAACTATTTTCTCGCTGTCTATCTGCTGACCGCAGACCCCGGCACTCAAGCGTTTAATGAGCAGCTCGGCCAGATGACGGCACTGAGCTTTCCGGTTATCGCAGTCCCCGCCATGTTGGTAATGATTGGCGATATGTTTTATCTCTTCAAGGGCATTACCCGCATTACTGGGCTGTCCTTGGACGAAATTATTAAACAGAAATAAACTAAAACCAAAGATAAGAGTAAGAGTGATTTTATGTGGTACGCAATAATCAGTGAAGATATTGAAAACAGTCTTGCCAAGCGTCTAGAGGCACGTCCAGCACATTTGCAGCGACTGCAGGATTTGAAAGACGATGGACGTCTATTTGCCGCCGGGCCCCATCCGGCGATTGATTCTATGGAACCTGGTGAGGCCGGATTTACCGGCAGCTTGGTAATCGCTGAATTCTCATCGCTGACAGATGCTCAGCAGTGGGCCGATGCTGACCCCTATATCGCAGCAGGCGTGTATCAGCAGGTAACTGTTAAGCCATTTAAGAAAGTGCTGCCTTAACGAACGGCCTTAACGAACTGCCTCTACAAAGTGTCTATATAAACTAAAGGGAGACAATGATTAGCAGCCAAATGGTTATCATTTGCTGCTGATCAGAGTATTATCCATCCTTTCCTAACTTATCGTTTTTGAAACCATGAATTATCTGTTTTTGGCACTACCGATTTTAGCCCTATCCATCAGCCATTCCCCAATTGCTCAGGAATCTGAAAATTCTGACTCTGTGGATTCAGCAGACTCACAAAAAACTGAAGAGCAAGCTCCAGAGAAGGCTTATTTAAAGGATAAATCAGTCTGGATTAGCGACGAATTTCTTGTGCCGCTGCGTTCGACACCCTGTGCTCGCTGCACCATTGTTCACCGGGGCCTTAAATCTGGCACCAAGCTTCAGCTGTTAGAAATGGTTGATGGCTGGGGACATCTGATCACCAATCGCGGTGTCGAGGGCTGGGCGGAAGAGCAATATCTAGTGGATCAGCCGATTGCACGTATTAGAGTAAAGACTCAAGAGAAAGAACTGGCGGCACTGAAGCAGCGTAATATTGAGTTAGAAGAAAAGGTCGGCGAACTGACTCAGGCAGCCAACGCTGTTCGCGGTGAACTGGACAACAGCCAAGATAACCAAAAGAGCCTGACGACCGAGTTGGCAGAAATTCGTGAAATTTCCTCCGATGCTATCGCTCTCAGTGAACAGAATCAGCAGCTGGTGAAGAATAATCATATGCTGCAGCGGGAGAATGATTCCCTGAAGGCGAATGTTGATGATCTGCAAAAAGATCAGCGCAATGAGTCATTTCTCTATGGCGGCTTAACCGTATTTCTCGGTGCGATCTTGGTGATCCTGATTCCTAAGCTGCGCGGTCGAAAACGTTTTTCTGAGTGGCAGTAGCAGGTTACTCAAGCAAAATTATTTCAAAAAAATTCTCGGAGACAGTATGCAAAACATTCACATCAAATTATTCAGTCGCTTACTGTTAGTTTCTCTGGTGCTGCTATCCCAGGCTTTTTCCACAGTTGCTTACGCCGAAAACCCGCAGATTAAGCTGAAAACTGATATGGGTGATATCCTCCTTGAGCTCTACCCAGAGCAGGCTCCAGTGTCCGTGGATAACTTTATTAAGCACGCTAATAGCTTCCACTACGACGGTCTAATTTTTCATCGAGTGATCAAAGGCTTTATGATTCAGAGCGGCGGTCATACCTTCGATCTCACGCCCCGTGAATCTGAGCGCGCACCGATCATCAATGAATCATCCAATGGTTTGAGCAATGGTCGCGGGACCATCTCCATGGCCCGAACCAACGATCCCGATAGTGCCAAAGCGCAGTTTTTTATTAACCACGGCAATAATAAGTCTCTCAATGCCCGTGGTTCAAAAGCGGGCTATGCGGTGTTTGGTTCTGTGATCGAGGGTATGGATGTGGTGGATGCCATAGCCACGACTAAGGTGGCGACCATGGGTATGTATCAAAATGTGCCTGTCACTGCTATTCGCATTCTCAGCGCCCGCTTGCTCAATCCTGAAGCTTGGAAGCCCCTTGCTGAGCCGAAAACACTGCCGGCCTTTGAAAAGCCGATTCCTATTCGCTAGCGGCTTTGCTTACAAACCTCTAGTAACAAGAGTCTCTATCACAAGCCACTCTTTACATGACAAGTAGATATGACAGATCTCAGTATTAACCTCAACAAAATCGCCCTGATCCGCAATTCCCGCGAGGGCAACTATCCGGATGTAGTGGAGTTCGCCAAGGTCTGTATAGATCAGGGTGCCGATGGTATTACCGTGCACCCGCGTCCCGATCAGCGTCATATTAGGCCCGATGATGTGCGCCGTCTGGCAACTTTAGTTAAACCTCTGGCCAATGTGGAATTCAATGTTGAAGGCAACCCTTTTGCCCCAGCGATTGGTGACTATCCCGGTTTTATCGAATTGGTTGCAGAGACCATGCCAGATCAATGCACCCTGGTGCCCGATGGCGATGACCAGCTCACCTCAGACCACGGCTTTGACTTAACCAGCTCTGGCGAGCAGCTGCAGCCAATTATTGAGCGACTACACAGCCTAGGTATGCGTGTCAGTCTGTTTATGGATCCAGATCTAGCACAGATTGAGCTGGCCAAAGAGATCGGCGCCGATCGCATAGAGCTCTATACTGGCCCCTATGCCGCGGCCTGGGGCAGCGATCAACTGGAGCCATTATTTCAGCAGCATTTAGCGGCTGCTGAGTTATCTACCCGCTTGGGTATGGGTGTTAATGCCGGCCACGATCTCAACCTTCACAACCTGGCTAAATTTGCCAGCATACCCAACCTGCTCGAAGTCTCGATTGGCCATGCCTTTACCGTTGACTCTCTATCTCTGGGTATGGCGCAAACTGTGCAACGCTACAAAGCGCTGCTCGGTTAAGCTATGAATACCCCTGCCCTGGCGACCACCCATCTGACAATCTCCTGCATAGGTGCTGGACGCCTCGGCACAACGCTTTGCAGGCTATTGCTCGAACAACAGTCAGATATCAGCATTTCGATTCGCCAAGTACTCAATAACAGCCTAGAATCGAGCCTAAAAGCAGTAGAGTTTATAGGGGATGGCAAAGCAATAAAGGATTCCGAACGCTTGAAATCTGCTGATCTATGGCTGATCAGCACGCCAGATGACGCTATCCAAGAAGTCTCTGAGGCGCTGGCCCAATCTGGGGTTTTAACACCGGGCAATATCGTCTTTCACTGCAGTGGATCCCTTAGCTCGAAGATTATTCGCCTGCCCGATGATCAGTGCTACCGCGCATCAGTGCACCCTATACACAGCTTTGCCAATCCAGAAAAATCGATCGCTACTTTTGCTGGCAGCAGCTGCGCGGTGGAAGGGAACGATCAGGCGGTTAAGGTATTGAACAGCTTATTCTCTGCCATAGGGGGCAACTGCTTCCCCCTGCGGAGCGATAAAAAAGGCCTCTATCACGCCGCCACTGTGATGGCTTGTAATAATCTGGTGTCGCTACTGGCTATCAGCAAGCAGATGTTGACTGAGGCCAATATAGATCCTGCTCAGCAGGAACAGATTCTCAATCCACTGATACGCCAAACCTTTGACAATTATTTAACTAACGCTGATCCAGCCGCTAGCTTAACCGGGCCGATTTCCCGGGGAGATCAAAGTACTGTAGAAACTCATCTAGATGCCCTCTCATCAGAGCCCCAGTGGCGCGATGCCTATGCGGCGCTGGGTAGTGTCGCGGTTGGCCTTGCTCGACAACAGGGTTTTGCCACTGATGAGGAGTTGCGCAAAATAACTGACCTGTTGACCCGAGCTACTGACGATTAATAATAATTTTAATAACCGCGACTAAATAAAACCTTATGAATCAAACCGACAGCCCCGAATATCTGGCGCGCAAATCTGCCTACGACCGCTTGATCACCGTCTATGGACGCAAGCCGGTGTATGAGATTTTAGCCGACCGGTCTCTGGAGATTTTTCGCCTGCATCTGGCCGACTCCAATCGTGGCGGCGGTATTGTCGAGCAGATTAAGTCATTAGCCGCTCAGCGCAATATCGAGATCTGCTATCACAGCCGCGAACAGCTGGCGCGTATCTCGCGCAATAGTAAGCAGGACCAAGGAGTTGCCTGTGATATTCACAGCGCCGGTTATCAGCCCTACAAAAAGGCCTTAGAAAAGCTCCCCAGTGCCGATCAGCGACCACTGATTGCATTGGATGGCATTACCAATCCACAGAATCTTGGGATGATTATTCGCAGTATTATGGCCAGCCCAGCCTATGGACTGTTATTGCCCAGTAAAGGCTGTGCCGATATCTCGGCGCTGGTGATCAAAGCCAGTGCAGGTACGGTATTTAAGGGCAATATTTTACGCTGCGAGTCTCTGGCCAAGGCGCTGCCAGCCTTTATCGAAAAGGGCTTTGAAGTCTGCACATTGTCATCCCATCAGGCGACGCCACTAGCAGAGTTTAAACCTCAGGCACCGATTATCTATGTCTTGGGCAATGAGACCGAGGGTGTCAGTAAAGAAATTGCAGCGCTGAGTAAGCACCGGGTGGGCATTCCCATGGCTAACGGTGTTGAGTCACTAAATGTGGCGATCACCGCAGCATTAATCGCTTTTAGTGGTCTGTAGTTTCCTGTTTCCCTCTGAGTGACCAGAGTGGCGAGAATGCCGCCGCCATTATCGAGACTAGCAGGGTCAGAATGGCGATAACCGCAAAGGTTGGTGCTAACCCAGTGTGCTCGATAGCATAACCACAGGCCCAAGCCCCCAGTGGCGATCCACCAAATAGACAGAGCTGGTACACCGAGGCAGCGCGGGAGCGATGGGAGTGGGGAACCTGATTATGCAATATGGTTCGGCCCAATGTCATGGAGAGTCCAGAGAAAGCTCCCCAGGCAAAAATTATCGGAAATAACAGCCAGAAATTAGGCAGTAAGGCAATAAAGAACACCAGGGATCCGCGACCTAGAAAGCTAATAATCATTAGGCGACCGGGACGCTTAAAGGTGTCTTTTTGCCGGCTGACTGAAAAATTAGCCGCGACTATACCCAGCGTAAAACTCACCTGCATCAATGCAAAGAGCCCAGCTCCGCCCTGATAGCCCTCTCGAGCCAACAATGGCATTCCCACCAGATAGACACCAAAGGCGAGGAAGCCTGTGGCTGAAACCAGCAGCAAAAGGTGCAGCAATATTTTATCGCGAGTAAACAGCGCAAACCCAGCACGCAACTCGCTGAGACTTTTGCCTGACTCAGACTTCTCCGTCACGTCAACGGGCACTACTGATTTATTCGCAACCACCTCTGGGTGACTGCGCTTAATCAGAACCGAGCTGAGTAAGAACATGCCTAGCTGTAAACTCAGCATCACAGCCAGCCCCAAACCCTCCAACTGCCCAGCGATGGCAAAGCCAATCCCCTGAGCGATAAACTGAATCATCACCACCTTGGCCACGGCCTGGTGCATCAACGTCTGGGAAGCATAACCCAATAGACTTTCGCGAGCTGGCTGAACAAAAGCCGATACAGTGCCGAAGGTCATACCAAAGACTATCAACACCGTGAAAGTCAGCTGATCATAGATAATCGCGCCGAGTAGCAGCGCAATCGGCAAGGTATAGAGCATATAGAGTTGTGACAGCCAGCTGCCGCGATGGCGACGATCGGAGATCACCCCACCGGGCAGAATAAACAAAAGATTGGGCAACAATACCGCAAGCTGAGCCAGCCCTAAACGACTGGGCGACTCCTCCAGTACGCCGACAACCAGCCAGGGATAAAGTACTGCGTGAAGCCCCATGGCCAGATTGCTACTGCCAATGGTTGCAAGATAGTGACGAAACGAAAAAGTTTGAGTTGAAGGGGTTTGAGTGGACAATTATTTACGACGCATTCTAACGCGCGCTATGACCCAACCAAGGGCTGCGGCTGCACCGACAATTATTACCAACATAAACAACACGATCACCAGATTTGATGCCAGGCTACTCAGTGACACATTGTAAAGTTTCACTGCCATCAGCAAAAAGGCCGCGCAGCCAAACATAGACGCCAGCCAAGCCGAGCGCTGTCTGATTACTTTTTTTGCGTTTGCCTTCAAAGCTTTTACCTCTGTGTCTAGTGTTACCACTAGCTCGATTAATAACGAATTTTTAGGCTGTGTCTTTGACCCACTCACAGCGAATCTGAATATCCGAGCGTTCCGGCTCATGGCAAAAGCCATCGGTCGCAAAGACAAAGCTGTGCAGGCCGGACATCTCCGTTTCTAAATGCACTGTAGCGCTGACCCAATACATCTTACGCAGCAGTGACTCAAACTGTTCAAGCCAATAGGTCCACTCGTGCTCGACTCCTTGATAGGAGGCGCCAAAATGAACCACTTCGGTGGCCAGGTTTAGATCTGTGGCGCCGGGTTCGGTGAGTGAAAACATCTCCCGATTAACCAGACTCCAGGTCTCAGCGGAGGGCAGTGCTTGCATGGCATCACGATTTCGCCGGCGCTGTTGACTAAGCTCCTCGCTGGCAATATTTTTAATACAGCCGTAAACCACTGACTCGCTGCGAACATCTGTGTTCATCTCTATCTCCTTTGGCCTTTTTATGGACCTATTATCCCATCACTCCATTACTGCTTTTTTTAGCGCTATTTATGACCTTCTAAAAAAGCCAAGAACTGTTCTTCATCGAATACTGGAATATCCAGTGACTGAGCCTTGGTCAGCTTTGAACCGGCTCCAGGACCCGCTACTACCTGAGATGTTTTTGCCGAGACACTACCAGCTACTTTAGCACCGAGCTCTTGAAGTCGATCTTTGGCCTCAGCGCGACTCATAATTTCCATGCCGCCTGTCAGTACCCAAGTCTGGCCTTTTAAGGGCTGAGAATCCTGAGCGGTGATATCTATATCGTCCCAGCTAACACCGGATTCACGCAATGCGTTGATAATAGACAAGTTATCCGGGTTGCGGAAAAAATCGCGAATATAATAGGCCACCACTGGACCAATATCGTCGACCTCGAGCAGAGCATCCTGCTCCGCTTCAATAATCGCCTCCAGAGAACCGAAATTACGCGCCAGAGTTTGTCCCGTCGCCTCCCCCACTTCACGAATTCCCAGGGCAAAGAGAAATTTTGCTAGGGTGGTCTGGCGACTGACGGCGATAGAATCAATTAAATTCTGTGCTGACTTCTCTCCCATGCGTTCAAGATCCGCAATCTTGGTAGCACTGAGTTCATAGAGATCCGCAGGAGAGTAGATCAATCCACGGTCTACCAATAGTTCCACTAACTTATCACCCAGACCATCTATATCCATGGCCTTGCGCGAGGCAAAATGTTTAATTGCCTCTTTGCTCTGAGCGCCACAAAACAGCCCCCCAGAACAGCGCGCTACGGCCTCACCCTCAACGCGCCTAACCGATGACTGACAGACCGGACAGTTTTCGGGAAAGACTATGGGTTGGGCATTTTCCGGACGTCGGTCCAGGACTACTGCAGCTACCTTGGGGATCACATCACCCGCCCGACGAATAATCACTGTGTCGCCGATACACAGGCCTAGCCGGACAATTTCATCGCCGTTGTGCAGCGTCGCATTGCTCACCGTAACACCGCCGACAAATACTGGCGCCAAACGGGCAACTGGCGTTAAAGCACCGGTGCGGCCCACTTGAAACTCCACATCCACTAATTGAGTCATCTCTTCCTGAGCGGGAAACTTGCGCGCAATGGCCCAGCGCGGTGCTTTGGAGACAAAGCCAAGGCGCTGCTGTAGACCCAGATCATTGACCTTGTAAACAATGCCGTCGATATCATAGGACAACTGATCGCGGCGTTTTTGCATGCGCTCGTAATAGGCTTCACAGGCGGCAGTGCCCTGTACGGCTTCCACATAG
>Ga0209092_10001114_pt1 | contig 26925 bp, 31 predicted proteins | sample FraStrMetagenome_FD_187446 | JGI IMG/M metagenome (GOLD analysis project Ga0209092, IMG submission 187446) | Marine eukaryotic phytoplankton communities from Arctic Ocean - Fram Strait ARC3M Metagenome (SPAdes) (version 2) | ecosystem: Environmental > Aquatic > Marine > Oceanic | place: Fram...
ATCATTAAACAACCGAACCAACCGATGTATAAACGGTTCTCAGTGCTAGTAACCCATGCGCAGAAGCGCTCCCATAAACTTGCGCTAGCGCGCTTTTCTAAAGTTGCAGTCATAATAATTTATGTTTAAATTTTTATATATAATTCCCAGGATTGCCCTGTTACAATTTATTATAATGCATTTTTTTATTTTTGCCCACAATATAGCTATTTAAAATAAAATTAGCTTGTAAAAAACTTCGCTACTTCATATAATCTCGAAAAGTGCGTAGCTCAGGGGATTAGAGCGTTAGACTCCGAATCTAAATGTCAGGGGTTCGAATCCCCTCGTACTTAAAACATGGGACTGACATCGATTCGACAATTAGATTGGAAAGGACAATACAAGTCGAGAATGAATGTATCTCGTTAATTCCATTCAAAAAAAAATAATAAATGCAAATAACATTTTAAGATTCTTTACCAAATCTCCGGTAGTAGCATTCGCATAATACCTTTTGGTTTCATATTAAAACTATCCTTAAGCAGATGACAGAATTTGAGGATGCCGCTATAAAATAAATTAGCTAAGAACTTTACACAAACTCTAGAATAATCATACAACTTGCAATACTATTGCCCTCAATAATCTAATTGGACGTGGGTTCAAATCCCACCAGTTCCAAAAAGCAGCATCTGTGGCCGAGTGGTCGAAGGCACCGGACTCATAATCCGTTTTCGTAAGAACGTCACTGGTTCAAACCCAGTCAGATGCATCTATGTACATGTGTACACGCCTAACGTGTTCTTTGATTTTTTTATTTTTAAAAACACTCCCTTTTTTGTAAAATAAAGAATACTCTATTTATTTGTGAAACTCTCTAATGGCTGAGCCTTTATCCTAGTGTTCGAAAGATTTACGGAAAAGGCTATCAAAGTTGTAATGTTATCCCAAGAGGAGTCTCGACGACTTGGGCACAACTTTGTTGGTACCGAACAAATCCTATTAGGTTTAATAGGAGAAAATGGAGGGGTTGCCTATAAAGTTCTCCGTACTTTCGGTGTAACACTTCGTGAAGCAAGAACGGAGGTCGAACGTATCATTGGACGAGGTTCCGGTTTTGTAGCTGTTGAAATTCCGTTTACTCCAAGAGCAAAAAGAGTTCTAGAAATAGCTATTGAGGAAGCGCGAGATTTAGGTCACGGTTACATTGGCACCGAGCACATTTTATTAGCTCTTTTAGAAGAAGAGGTTGGTGTAGGTGTTCGTGTTCTCCAACAATTGGGATTGGTAATTTCGCAAATTAGAACTGAACTGTTAATACAAATCGGTGAGAATATTGAAACTGCTATTACAGGTGATAAATCTGAGCAATTCGAAATGGGCGGTGGCGCCATAGAAGAATTTACGACAAATTTAACCGAAAGTGCTTTTAATGGTAACTTAGATCCCGTTGTTGGAAGAGATGACGAAATTACTCGAGTTATTCAAATTCTTGCACGTAGACGTAAAAATAACCCAGTGCTTATTGGTGAACCTGGTGTTGGTAAAACTGCAGTTGCTGAAGGTCTAGCGCAACGAATTGTCGAGCGTGATGTTCCTGCATTGTTAGATGACAAACAAGTTATTAGCTTAGATGTTGGTTTATTATTAGCTGGAACTAAGTACCGTGGTGAGTTTGAGGAACGTTTAAAACGTATTGTAGATGAAGTCCGCAATTCCGCAAATATTGTACTTGTTATTGATGAAGTTCATACTTTAATTGGAGCTGGTGCTGCTGAAGGTGCAGTTGACGCAGCAAATATATTAAAACCTGCATTAGCACGCGGAGAATTGCAGTGTTTAGGTGCTACAACAATTGAAGAATACCGAAAACATATTGAACGTGATTCTGCACTCGAAAGACGTTTTCAACCAGTTCAAGTGCCTGAACCTTCGGTGGGTGATACTGTAGATATTCTTCGTTGCTTACGTGCTCGTTATGAACGACACCATGGTTTAAAAATTGGAGATGACGCTTTAGAAGCAGCATCTAGGATGGGAGCGCAATATATAGCGGATCGTTTCTTACCTGATAAAGCCATCGATTTAATTGATGAAGCTTGTGCCAGAGTGCGTCTAAGAGCTACACGTGCCCCAGATTCGGCTACTAGTTTCAAACGTGAACTACGTGATGTCATGAAAGAAAAAGAAAGTGCAATTCGTGAACAAGATTTTGAGCGTGCGGCTGATATTTTAGATCGTGAAATCGAAATTCGAGCGCAATTAAATATTATTCTTTCCACTGTAAAACGTGTTTCCTCTGAAGAAACCCCAACCTATGAAGCTATAGTTTGTGAAGAAGATATTGCAAATGTTGTTGCCGCCTGGACGGGTATTCCAGTTAATAAACTTTCTAAAACGGAATCAGAAAAGTTACTTCTAATGGAAGATACTTTACATTCACGTATCATTGGCCAAGAGCAAGCGGTTTCAGCGGTTTCGCGGGCGGTTCGAAGAGCTCGTGTAGGTTTGCGTAACCCTAATCGTCCAATTGCCAGTTTCTTGTTCTCTGGTCCAACAGGAGTTGGAAAGACTGAATTGACAAAGGCATTAGCTTTATACTTCTTTGGTGCAGAGGATGCTATGGTTCGTTTAGATATGTCTGAATATATGGAGAGACATACGGTTGCTAAATTGATTGGTTCACCACCTGGTTACGTAGGTTACAGTGAAGGAGGCCAATTAACAGAAGCAGTGCGCCGTAAACCGTATACTGTTGTTTTATTTGATGAAATTGAAAAAGGTCATCCAGATGTCTTTAATTTATTATTACAGATTTTAGAAGATGGAAGATTGACTGATTCTAAAGGACGAACAATTGATTTTAAAAATACGATGATCATTTTGACATCAAATGTTGGTGCTAAAGCTATTCAACAAAACACTTCATCTGGTGGGGGTATTGGTTTTGATAGCCCAACGTCTAGTGGTGAAGATTCTGAGTATACTAGAATGGCCGAATTAGTAAATGAGGAATTAAAACGTTTCTTCCGTCCAGAATTTTTAAATCGTTTAGATGAAGTAATTATTTTCCAACAATTAACGAAACATGATTTGAGTCAAATTGCCGATATTATGTTAGCGCAATTATGCGATCGTACAAACGAGCAAAATTTCACATTGAATGTAACACCACGTGCAAAAGATCTATTAATTGATGAAGGGTTTGATCCTATTTATGGTGCAAGACCGTTACGTCGAGCTATTATGAAATTGCTTGAGGATAAATTGGCAAATACCGTATTAAGTGAAAATATTGATCCTGGAAGCTTAGTATTAGTCGATGTTAATGATCAAAAAGAATTAAGTATTTTAGTTGATCGAAGTACGGCGAACATGGATATTGAAGAAACAAAAGAAAAAGACATTGTACTAGCATAACCTGACAAGATATCTTATAGTCACCTGTCAAAACTAGTTATGTGCCTCTTACCTCTCACACTCAATTTTTAATTGGTCAGTAATTAGATCAGGAGTAAGAGAGGTATTGAAATTCGCCGAAACAAAAATGATTTTTTATATTTATAAAATAATTAAAAAAGGTAATTTAGTATTAGAGGCGTTATTCTAGTAGTCTATTTAAGAATTTTAGGCCTTTATATGCTATACTATATATAGCGTTGTAGCTAAACTAAATTTATCTAGATATTACGGTTATGGACATTATAAGCTTAGGATATGCCGGCTTAATGGTTATTTTTACGTTTTCCCTTTCTTTAGTTGTTTGGGGGCGAAACGGGTTTTAACCCCTTTTTAGTTTGTTTTGTTGTCAATTCGAAATATTTGATTAGGCAGCACGTTAAGTTTTGTTAAGTAAATAAAAAAAATTATGATGGAAGAAATTATTACCACAGGCATCATCTGTTTTACGATGACCTTAATCGGTATTTCTCTTGGTTTTGCTTTATTAAAGATACAAGCCGGATAAAGCTAGTGTAGATTATTAAATCTTAATCAAACATTTTGTAGTTTTTATGGGTTTTATCTTGTTTTTGATTAATATTATTATTATTATACTAATATTAACACGGGTGCCAAATGTAAACACAGCTGCAATGGATATTGATCAGAATCCTAAGTTTTTGAATCCATTGATTAGTTTGTTTATTGGTATTCTCCTTGGCAGTACTATTTATTATAAAATCATAAGTTAAGAGTTCTTTGTAAAAATAACAAAATAAGAAGAATTTAATTTAATATTAAGACTTGTATAAAAATATAGATTATAAGTATAATTTTTAAAGCTTGTGTGATATTATGGCGGTATAGCTAAGTGGTAAGGCAGGGGATTGCAAATCCCTTATTCCCCAGTTCGAATCTGGGTGCCGCCTAATAATGTAACTTATTTTGGGAGAGTGGTGGAATGGTAGACACGACGGACTTAAAATCCGTTGGCTTTTGCGGCCGTGAGGGTTCAAGTCCCTCCTCTCCTATTTTAGCCAATATATTGGATTGGCAAACTATTCGTAGAATAACGAAGTAGTGCTATTTTTCCAGTTTTTGCAATTTCTATAACTCCAAATTTTTGAAGAAGCTGTTCCAGTGCCAGAATTTTTTCTGGTTCCCCAGTAACTTCTAGTGTCAAGCACTGCGGTGCTAAATCAACAATTTTAGCATTAAACACTTTCGCTATATCCATTATTTCTGTGCGAGTTTCTTCGTTAAAACGTACTTTTAATAGCATTAACTCTCTTCCGACATTTGGAAGAGTTGTTATGTCTTGGACTTTTCGTACATTTATTAATTTATATAATTGTTTTGTTAGCTGCTCAATTGTACGATCATCCCCGGGAACAACCATAGTAATACGAGAGATGTTTTTTTGTTCAGCAGGCCCAACTGATAAACTTTCGATATTAAACCCTCTTCGTGCAAATAAACCCGCGATTCGTGTTAAAACACCGGATTCGTTTTCTACTAAGACAGATAAAGTGTGCTTCATTTTTTTTGTGTTAGTAAATAGCTGGTATAATAAAATACCAGCTTAATTAATAATTTAGAAATTCATTTCAGCAGCTTGTACTTTTTCAAATTGCTTCTTCTTAATTACTAAGAAGGTTTGACATAAAACTACTGCTAAACAGAATACTAAATAACCTACAATACGATCTGGATTTTGTAAAACAATTTCTGTTTCAGCTTGACCGAAGCCACCAACGTTGGGATCTGTAGTTAAAAGTGATTCTTTTGTTACGATTTGACCTGTTTTAGCCGTAACGTTTAATCCTTTTGATATTTTTTGATCAACAATTGTACCATCAGCTCGTGTAATTGCGATTTCATACCCGCTTCCACTTGCAGCTGGATTCACAGCCGAAATAACGCCTGCGTCGCTTGCTAAAATCGGATTATTATTTGACTTATCACCATTCGGATTTACTTGACCACGACCACGATTAGCTCCAACATAAATAGGATACTTTAAAAATTTTACTGTTGAATCTTTATCTGGATCTGGAGCTAAGATTGGAAATGAAATCTCTTGATTTTTATCGCCTAAAATAGGTCCGACAACAAGGATACTTTCCGCAGTTGAACTATATGGTGAAATATAGACCCCTTTATTTTTTGCTTTAATTTCACTTGGAACACGTTTAGGAGGTGCTAATTTAAATCCTTCCGGTAAAATAACAACTGCTCCGACATTTAATGGCCCTCTATCACCACTTGCGACTAGTTGTTTTTTATTAAGATCATATGGAATTTTTACTACAGCTTCAAAAACGGTGTCTGGTAAAACTGCACTAGGAGACTCAATACCTGTTGGTTTTTGAGCTAAGTGACAATTTGCACAAGCAATACGACCATTATTTTCGCGCGGATTCGCGTATGCTTGTTGTGCATAGATTGGGTACGCATTCGTTTTTTCAGAGAACAAATTACTGCAAACTATTATTGCAGCGCTTATCGAACAAATAAGAGGTTTAAATTGTTTTTTCATTTTTAAAAACTTTTTCAGTTTTTATGTTAATAATACGCTTAATTATTTATTTTAATCTTTTTTATAGATCACTAAAATACCTGCACCTATTAAATATAATGCTACAATAGCACCAGATAAACAGAGTTGTGTTACTGGGTCTGTAGAAGGGGTTAATACTGCGCTAATTATTGTCGCGCCCAATACTACATATTTCCATGCTTTTAACATTTGGCGCCCATTTAAAATTCCTGCTAGTCCTAATATAATTTGAACAATCGGAACTTGAAATGAAAACCCCGTACTATAAAACAAGAAGAGTATAAAGTCGAAGTATTGGTCAAATGACCATAATGGTTCAATGACAGTACTGCTATATCCAATAAAAAAGTTTAATGCTGCTGGTATTAATACATAATATGCGAATAATAATCCAGCTATAAATAATAACAGCGAAGTCACTAAAATCGGCAAAATTATATTTTTTTCCGATTTTGTTAAGCCAGGTAAAATATAAAAAATTATTTGGCTAAGTAAAATAGGGATGCTAAATAACAACCCTCCATAAAAAGATATTTTAACAGTTGATAAAAAGTATTCCCCAGGAGAAAGTTGAATAAATTTTATTCCTTCAATTGGCGCTTCTAATAGTTCAACAATAGGTGTAATTTTAAAAAACATTACACTTATTGCTAAACATACAAAGCATAGGACTTGTATTGAGCGTTGTCGCATTTCTTCAATATGTTCCGAAATGGGCAACTCCAAAGCTTCAATCTCCAATTTTAGAGCTTCTGTTTGTCTAAATTGAAAATCTTTATCTTTTATTTTTAAATCCACTATACTTTTTTACCAGTTTTAATATAGTTATTTCTTACTAAAGTTAACTTTTTAACATTTTAACAGCTTCAAAACGTGCTTTCGCGATTTGAACTTTTAAAATTTCTGGCTTCAATTTCCGCTCTTCAGAAACAGTTTTTTTCATTTCTTCTAAATTGGTTGTTGCATCTACAAGTGCTTTTTCAACCTCCTCAAGATTACTAGAAGTTGAAACTTCTTCTGCACCATTTACTAAAACAGTGACCTTATCGTCTTCAACTTCAGCGAATCCACCGTAAAGAACTGCGGGAGTCCATGAACCATTGTTTTTGTAACGTAAAACTCCAGCTTCTAGAATAGTCACTAATGGCGCATGCCCTTTTAAGATTCCTACTCCACCGGTGATTGACGGCAAAACTACTTGTTCTGTTTCACTTGTTAAAAAAACTTTTTCAGGAGTAATTATACGAACATTTAAACTCATTTCGACTCCTTAATTTTTATTATTGTAAACTTTCAGCTTTTGCGATTGCTTCGTCAATATCACCAACTAAGTAGAAAGATTGCTCTGGAAGATCATCTAATTCACCACCTAAAATCATATTGAACCCTTTGATAGCATCTGCTAGAGATACGTATTTTCCAGGTGAACCTGTAAAGATTTCAGCTACAAAGAATGGTTGAGATAAGAAACGCTCAATTCTACGTGCTCGTGCAACAGCTAACTTATCATCTTCTGATAATTCATCAATACCTAGAATTGCAATAATGTCTTGTAATTCTTTGTACTTTTGTAAGATTTTCTTAACATTTTGAGCTGTCTCATAATGAGTATCACCAACAATTTCTGGTTGAAGCATTGTTGAAGTTGAATCAAGCGGGTCTACAGCTGGGTAAATACCTTTAGCGGCTAAGTTACGTGATAATACAGTTGTAGCGTCTAAATGTGCAAACGTAGTTGCTGGTGCTGGATCTGTTAAATCATCAGCAGGAACGTAAACAGCTTGGATCGATGTAATAGATCCTTGTGTAGTTGATGTAATTCGTTCTTGTAAAGCACCCATTTCTGTTGCTAAAGTAGGTTGGTAACCAACAGCAGATGGCATACGTCCTAAAAGAGCAGATACTTCTGATCCGGCTTGTACAAATCTGAAAATATTATCGATGAATAATAAAACGTCTTGCTTATTGATGTCACGGAAATATTCAGCCATAGTTAAAGCTGTTAAACCAATTCGCATACGCGCACCTGGAGGCTCATTCATCTGACCGTAACATAATGCTACTTTAGAGGCTGGAAGGTTATTCTCGTTAATAACACCAGATTCTTTCATCTCCATGTATAAATCATTTCCTTCACGTGTACGTTCACCTACGCCACCGAATACCGAAACTCCTCCATGAGCTTTGGCAATGTTATTAATTAACTCCATAATTAATACCGTTTTACCTACACCAGCACCACCGAATAAACCAATTTTTCCACCACGACGGTAAGGTGCTAATAAATCTACAACCTTAATACCGGTTTCAAAAACTGCCGGCTTTGTTTCTAAGTCTGTGAATGCGGGAGCATTACGGTGAATTGGTAATGTTTCCGAAGAATCTACTGGACCCATTTCGTCTACAGGTTGACCTAAAACATTGAAGATTCGACCTAAAGTAGGTGCTCCAACGGGCACACTAATTGGTGCTCCAGTATCTACTGCTTCAACCCCACGTTTCATACCGTCAGTTGAACTCATTGAAACGGCACGAACTTTATTATCACCTAATAATTGTTGTACCTCACAAACAACAACATCACCAGATTCCGTTTTTACATCAATTGCGTTGTAAATTTTCGGTAAGTTTCCATCAGGAAACTCGATATCTAGGACCGGTCCAATAATTTGGGTTACGCTACCCGTATTTGTATTAATTTCCAGCATATTCTTTTTATGAATTATTCTTTTTAAATCAATAGGATTTCAAAAAGTTTTTAAAACTTTTTATTTTTTCACCACACTATTTATTATACGATAAAATGCATAAATTGATATACACTTCGTGTTTCTCGATTTCTTTTAATATTATAAAAAATGCGGAAGGAGAGACTCGAACTTGCACAAGAAAAACTTACTAAAGTTTACATCTGGTCTGTCTACCAATTCCGCTCAATTATTATTGGCTATAAATTTTAGGTTTTGCCTAAAAAAAAATAACAATGAAAATATATGTAATACTTCCTTTTCTTTTATAAAAAATTCTCTGTTGGAAAAGCCCCCTTGTGAATTTTATTATAAAGAACCGCCTGTTTAATTAATGGATTTCTGGAACTATTTAAAGAATTGAAAAAAGAGATGGTTTCGCCTAACTATCAATTTTTTTTGTCTAGTTTATGATACGCGGTAACTCTAAAAGTCCCATCCTTAAATCAAATCTGATGATATTCGTCCAGTTGTTTTTAACCAATTTTGCGCTTCAATATAATTATTCGGGGCTAAACGAATAGCTTGCCTCCAATATTCTCCGGCTTTATCAAATAGCGCTTTAGATGTTTCCGTATTTTGTTTTTCTATTGCTTGCGAACCCTGATAATGATAAATCACTGCAATATTATTTAATGCTTGAGGCAAATTTGCATTTAATTCCAACGCTTGTTGGTAATACTCCAAAGCTTGGATGTACTCACCATTATTGGAATAAATTAATCCAATATTATATAAAATATAGCTTCGATCATACGGATCTTCCTCAAGTTGTAAAGCTTCATAATAGTTTTCTAAAGCTTCCGCATAATCCCCTTCTGCTTGTGCGGACATACCATCACGATAGTAGAAGAAAGCTTGTTTTTCTTGTTTACTCGCGGGAAACACTTTTAGCAGTATATCTGCTAAAATCGTGAATGTTTTATCGATAAAGTTGTCGTTGCGTTGTGAGCGACCCATTTATAAATTAGTCTTATTTTTATCTATTTTATTAATATTCTGCCTGAACTGTAAAAGGTAAAAGGCCAAGTAAGCGGGCACGTTTTACTGCTTTCGTTAGTTGTCGCTGATTTTTAATTGATAGTTCTGTAATACGACGTGGTAGAATACGCTGTTGGTCATCGAGATATTCAGTTAATGTTTGTATATCCGTAAAATCAAATTTTTTTGTTACAATTTCTAATTGTTCAGACATCTTTTTTGTTATTTTATTTCTTTATGATTGGTGTGACGATTGCAATTTGGACAGAATTTCTTTATTTCTAACCGATTAGGGGTATTTCTGCGATTTTTCATTGTGGTATAACGTGAAACACCAGCCGAACGTTTTTCGGGGTTTGTACGACATGATGTGCACTCTAACGTTATAATTACACGTACTCCTTTTGTTTTAGCCATTTTGGTTATTAAGGTAATAAATTATTTATTTGAATTGCATAAAATATATTATTAAAAATAGGATATAAAAACAAGAGAAGAATTATTTTTTTCTACTTTGTTAAAAGGATTTTTTTAAAAAAAGAATAAAATATAACTTTTTTTTAATATCAAGATTTTAGAGATCTATTTTCCCTAATGTACTATATACTATCTATATAGTATTATAAATATCTATTTAGTACTCGAATTATTTTTTATTGGATATTATGTCACATTCTGTTAAAATTTACGATACATGTATTGGCTGTACGCAATGTGTACGAGCTTGTCCAACTGATGTTTTGGAAATGGTTCCCTGGGATGGTTGTCGCGCGGGTCAGATTGCTTCTGCTCCCCGTACTGAAGATTGTGTAGGTTGCAAACGTTGCGAAACGGCTTGTCCAACTGATTTTTTAAGTGTTCGAGTATACTTGGGTGCGGAAACGACTCGTAGTTTAGGACTTGCTTACTAAACTCTTCAATTAAATCTTTTTCCACAGTATCAAAAACGATATTTTCATAGATTAATTAATATGAACTTTTTGATAAATCTTGTATTTGGTTTATTTGTATTGTCAACTATTTGTTATTGGATTAGTTTGACAATAGACATAAACTCGAATATTCTACCTTGGTTAACAACCGGTGTTACTATCGTGTCAAATATTTTATTATTTGCTTTCTTAGGATATCGTTGGTTTAAAGAGGGGTATTTTCCCTTAAGCAATTTGTATGAGTCATTATTATTTTTGACCTGGTGTTTAACTAGTGTTCAATTAATTTCTGAAGTTAAAACATCTAGTAAGATAATCGGTTCGATTATTACACCATTAAATTTATTATTGATTGCATTTTCCACTTCGGTTTTACCGGTTGAGATGCAAAAAGCAGCCCCATTAGTACCTGCTTTACAATCAAATTGGTTAATGCTGCATGTTAGTATGATGATGGTTAGCTACGCTACTTTGATTCTAGGCTCACTATTGTCGATTTTGTTTTTAATTTTAAGCTTTGGCTCTAGAAATTCAACAAAAAATTATATGACTGTTCGTTCTGACACTAGCGGTGCATTAATTATGAACCCTGAATTAGATCCACCAACTGCGTATGAAAATTCAACGTCTGAAATTGGCAAAGAGAAGTTATTATTTAATTTAGATAATTGGAGCTACCGAACAATTAGTTTGGGATTCCCGAGTTTAACACTGGGTATTATTTCAGGAGCGGTTTGGGCGAATGAAGCCTGGGGTTCTTATTGGAGTTGGGACCCTAAAGAAACGTGGGCGTTAATCACTTGGATTGTGTTCGCTTCTTATATACATGCCCGTTTAACAAAAAATTGGCAAGGTCAAAAGGCTGCTTTATTAGGATCATTAGGATTTTTTGTAGTTTGGGTTTGTTATTTAGGAGTTAATTTCTTAGGTAAAGGACTACATAGTTATGGTTGGTTAAGTTAAATAGTTTAAAAGGGTTATCCCTTTTAGGCTATTTACTATTTTTGTAATTTTTTAAAATAAATAAAATTCTTTTATAAAAGAATTTAAAAAACTATTGTTAAATAGTTTTTTAAATTACAATGTTAACTCTTTTATACTTTTTTAGTTTAGTTTGTACTGGTTCAAACTGTACAATTCCATCTGTTAACGCGAAAAGTGTATTATCGCGACCACAACCTACATTTATCCCAGGCTGAATTTTAAAACTACGTTGGCGCATTAAAATGTTTCCAGCTTTTACTGTTTCTCCACCGCAACATTTTATACCCAAGCGTTTCGCATTTGAATCTCTTCCATTTTTAGTACTACCCGCACCTTTTTTATGTGCCATATTTAGTTTATTCCCGTTTGTATTTTATCAATAAATATACGTGTTTGTGATTGTCGATGGCCCTTTGTCCATCGTGTCTTTTTCTTTGGTTTCATTTTAAAAACAGTAATCTTTGAGTCTTTAAAATGTTCTAGTATTGTTGCTTTTACTTCAACGGATTCCAAATTTTCGATATATGGGTGACCTATCACCCTTTTTCCTTTATCATTACACAGTAAAATTCTATTTATATTTAGAGAACTTCCTGCTTTATGAGGTAATCGATTAGTCGCGTAGTATTTACCTTCTTCTACAAGAATTTGTTTACCACCGATTTCAATAACTGCGTATTTCATTTTTATTATGTTGTAAAAACGTTACATACTATACACTAAAGCTAATCATGAATTGAGTCAATTTTTAATATCATTAAAAAAACCCACTATTTTATATTTCGAAGGTTATTTTACTAAAATAACGTTAGTATTTCTTTTGTAAAATTTTCAGAGGCTTTAGATTTGTAACGATTAGGATTTAACACTATACATAGCATTCGTTTAATTTTTACATCTTCTATTTTCACCCAACTCAATAAATTTAATTCTAGTTCTTTAGTAATGGCTGAAATTGAAACAAAAGCAGCGCCAAGGCTCGATTGAACAGCATTTTTTATTGCTTCAATTGAATTCAATTCCATTTCAACTTTTAAACGTGTTACGTCAATTCCATTTTTTGATAATGTATCATCGATAACGGTTCTCATTGTCGAATAGGAATTCAGTGTAATAAATTTTAAATTATAGAGATCTTCTTTTTTTATACTTTTCATTTTGACATAGGGGTGTGATTGAGGAACGATTAATGCTAGCTCATCTTCAACATAAGGTGTAATTTCAAGAATTTTTTGAAGTTCTTTCGGGATTTCACCACCTACGATTCCAATGTCAATTTCTCGATTCATAATGTACCAAGCAATTTTTCGCGTAGATTCGACATTTAACTGAATATTGATGTTAGGATATTTTTGTTGAAATAACCCAATAATTTTTGGCATTAAGTAGGTCCCAGTTGTTTGGCTCGCCCCTATTATTAATTTACCACTTTGTAATTCACTTAGGTCATTTAAAACTTTTGCACTTTCTTCACATAATGCTAGAATACGATTACTATAACGTACAAGTAAATTTCCCGCTTCTGTTAATGCGATTTGTTTTTTTGTCCGGTCGAATAAGGTGGTTTTTAATTGTTTTTCTAAATTCTGTATTTGTAGACTAACCGCAGGTTGCGTTAAAAAGAGACTCCTTGCAGCATTCTTAAAATTTCCATCATTTGCTACGGCTCGTAAAATCACAAGTTGTTCGAGGGTATAAGGTAGATGGGGACGATTCATTTTGATTATTATTCTTTTTTAGACAAAACCTGAAATTTATGTATAATATCAATTGAGCGGACGTGGCGGAATTGGTAGACGCGCCAGATTTAGGCTCTGGTGAGTTTTTCTTGTGAGAGTTCGAGTCTCTCCGTCCGCATTTTTTATAGTTTTTGGAATTGTAAAATAAAATTGAGCATTTCAAATTCGAATTGTACCTTTGAACGATTTGTTTGCCCACCTAACAAAAGATTCTTATTTTTTCTTGTTAGCCATAATTGTGAGTAAGAGATATAACTGGTTATTATACTCGTCAATAAGAAGAAAAAACCTATATAAATTACAGGTATTCCAGGATCTGATTTTATTTGAAGTCCTGTTGCTGTTATGTATTCACAAAATTTTATTTCTTTATTAAACGGCAATTTTTCATTTATTTCACTTTTGCCCAATAATCTCCCATTTTGATCGTAAACCGAATTTGTTCCTTCTAGACTTGTGTTTAAAAGGGTATAACCGGGTTGTTGTTTTACTAGATTCTCATTTGGTAACTGATTAGGAAGCCAAGACAACCAGATATTTTTTGTTGGTTTAAAAATTGGGATTTGAAAAATTTCTGAATTTGATAATTGATATCTAGCGCCAACTATTGCCCAGTCGGTTTGATAAAAGGTTAGTCCTTTATAACGCAGTGGGTGATTTACATAAATCGTTTCACGCTTTAATTCTTTTCCATCTACATCTATAAGAGATAAATCCGTATAGAATTGTTTAATATTTTGATCTTCGGTATAAGTAATCCAAAAATCATTAACCCGTCCAGAAATTTGTGGGACCCGACTATTTATGTTATTATTTAATATGTTTTGAATATGGAAGATTTCAGTTTTTGGGATAAACTCTTGTGCAACAAAACCTGAAGTTGAAGCGAGAATAGTACCGATTAAAACCATTACCATACTAAAATGAACAATAATAGGTGATATTCGTCCAATTATACCTTTATGGGCGTAAATACCTTTTGCCCCTTGAAAAATTTGATAATTTTTATTTTTCAGGGAAATCAATAAACTTCCATTTGTTACAGGTATTGTTTTTGTATAAAAAGGTAGTTTTGAAAAATTTCGCTTTGTTTTATAAAGTTTAAACTTTTGTGCACTTTTTAAAATAGGTAGCTGTTGTAAAAAAGTACAACAAAGTAAGCTTGTTCCAAAAAGAATTAGTAAACTAATAAACCACCATGTTTTGAAAATGTGGTCTAAGCCAAATTGCAGTATTATTTTATCTGTAAAAATTCCAAACCACGGAGTGTTATATGCTTTTTGATAAAATTCGCGAGTTTGGTCCTGTTCAATAATTGACCCCAAGATACTAAAACTTGCGATTGTAAGTAACAAAATAATAGCAAATTGCAAATTCGCTAGATATTTTACAAGGAGATATCTTAATTTCATATATTTCTAAAAATTAGAAGAAGCTGTACGAATTCTTCCCGATTGTGCCCATTTTTGTAATGTCTGAATCTTTTTTTGTTCTAATTGTGCTAATGGAATAATTTCAGTTATTCCTTTCATAACATCATTAGTTGTAAATTCTCGATTCTCATTAAATGCAAGATACATACCTTCAACAATCGCTTGAAAAATTTCCGCACCTGAAAAATCAATAGCTTTTTTACTTAGAGATTTCAGATCATAATTTTCCGTTGTTTCTGGCCTAATCTGCCCAAGTAAAACTCTAAAAATTTGTTCTCTCTCAGATTCAATCGGCAACCCGACAAAAAAGATTTCATCGAATCTTCCTTTACGTATTAATTCAAGAGGTAAAACTTCAAAATTATTAGCTGTAGCAACAATAAACACTTGTGAGGTTTTTTCAGAAAGCCAAGTTAAAAATGTGCCTAAAACACGACTTGTAGTTCCACTATCGCCTTTTGTGTCATTTTGATTAAATGATTTATCAATTTCGTCAATCCATACTACACATGGTGAAAGAGCCTCTGCAACACGTATCATTTCTCGTACCCGAGACTCGGATTCACCAACGATACCAGCAAATAATCGTCCAAAATCTAGCCTTAAAAGGGGTAATTGCCAATCGTGAGCTATTGCTTTTGCTGTTAAAGATTTACCTGTACCTTGTACACCAACTAGTAACAATCCTCTAGGAACTGGTAATCCATAACTATAAGCTTTTTCGGAAAATGAGGTTGAACGTTGATCCACCCAAAGTTTTAAATTATCAAGGCCCCCTATATCATCTAAAGTTTTTGTGGTAGAACAAAATTCAAGAACTTGCGTTTGGTTAATGATTTGCTGTTTTTCATTTAAGATTATAGAAATACTCGATTCATCTATAACCTGATTATTTGCGATTATTTTTGATAAGACACGTCGTATTCGTTCAATAGAGAGTCCTTGGCAAGAGCGTACTAAATTTTCAAATTCATCTTTTTCTAGATGTTCATCCAGTAATTCTAATAATCGGTTTAATTCTTGTCGAATTTCGTTTATATCTGGAAGATTGAAATCTAAAACTGTTATTAATTCGCGAATTTCCTCAGGAATATCAATTTCCGATGCAACAATGATAATTGTTTTCGGCTGTGTTTTTAATAATCGTGCTAAATTACGTAGTTTTCGAGATATCGTGATATCACGAGCAAATTTATTAAAGTCTTTTAATATAAAAAGAGCTGGATTATCAACTGTTAATTTCTCTATAAATTCAAGTGCTTGTAATGGGTTACGTTTACCGATATCTTTTTTATGAGGATTATTTAAAAATCCATCGATAAAATCCCATGTGTAAATCGCCCGATTTTTTCCTAATCTTACACAATTCCGAATTGTATATTCAAGCCTATCTTCTTCTGATGTTGCGATATAAATTAGGGAATATCGTGCTTTCAATAATAGATTAAAGTCTTCTATAAAAGTCATAATTTTTTTATAATCGAACCGTAGAATTGTTCAATTTGATTCTATTTTATTCGACCTTGTATGATTATAGTTAGAATCTATTACTTTGTTCTTCTTAAGTTAGTTAAAACCTTTCGACCTTTTTTACGTCGACTAGCTAAAACTTTTCGGCCATTAGTTGTCCCCATGCGGGCTCTAAAGCCAACAATTTTTATAGCTTTTCGTTTACTTCCACCAAGTGTTCTTTTTGTCATATTTGTTTAGAATATTTTTACTAATTTTTAATTACATGGTTTAATCTCCCCGAGTAGGATTTGAACCTACGACCAATCGATTAACAGTCGATTGCTCTACCACTGAGCTATCGAGGATAATACATATGGTACGGGAATTAATATTTATTGTCAATTTCCTAATCGTTTTTCGTTAAAAAGAAACGAAGTAAAGACTCATCTAAACGTAATTTACGTGTAAAAAGATTAAGAGCTTCTGGTATTATTGAAAAGGATACTTCAATGAATTTTACCTTTGTAGATTTTTTAATTGGGTAGGCTAATGTATAAGAACTTTTGTTGTAAGCACGAATATCAATAGCACCAAGTTTTTTTAAAAATTGTGCATAACTAAATGTAAGTAACTGAGTGTTCGTTTTATTTGCGCCCTCCTTAAAAAGAAGGACACATGTATAAGAATTTTTATTATTTTGAGATTCCATGTCTTTTATTGTGTTTTTTGTCCATTAGTTTAATAGAAGCGTTATTGAGGCTAAACGCGTTTTATCGTAAATATTTTAGAATTTCGAGAAACCATTTTTTCTATATAAACAATGTCCTTTTCATTCTTTTTAGATAAAAACAATATATAAATTGTAACAGTAATTTTAAGATTAAGATACGTTTATTAATTAACTTTTTTAGCCTATTTCCAATATCCGCCTTATACTATATCTATAGTATGATAAATATTATCATTGCCTAATTGCTATAGAAAATAAAAGAACTATTATGAGTAAAGTTTATGACTGGTTCGAAGAAAGATTAGAAATTCAGTCAATAGCTGATGATATTACAAGTAAGTATGTTCCACCTCATGTAAATATTTTTTACTGTTTTGGTGGTATTGTATTAACTTGTTTCTTAGTACAAGTTGCGACAGGGTTCGCAATGACGTTTTATTACCGTCCAACCGTTTCTGATGCATTTGCTTCAGTCGAGTACATTATGACGGAAGTTAATTTTGGTTGGTTAATTCGTTCAATTCACCGTTGGTCGGCAAGTATGATGGTACTTATGTTAATTTTGCATGTTTTCCGTGTATACTTAACTGGTGGTTTCAAAAAACCGCGTGAATTAACTTGGGTAACCGGTGTTCTTTTAGGTGCTGTTACTGCTTCATTTGGTGTAACAGGTTACTCATTACCATGGGATCAAGTTGGTTTCTGGGCATGTAAAATTGTTACAGGTGTACCGGATTCTATTCCGATTGTCGGACCAACTCTTGTTGGTTTATTGCGTGGTGGCGTAAGTGTTGGTCAAAGTACATTGACTCGTTTTTACAGTGCACACACATTTGTTTTACCTGTTGTAGCGGCAGCTTTAATGCTGACTCATTTCTTAATGATTCGTCAACAAGGTATTTCAGGCCCTCTATAAATCGTAATAAAAATTTTATTTTAAAAAAATTATGACAGTTATTAAAAAACCGGATTTGAGCGATCCAAAGTTACGTGCAAAGTTAGCAAAGGGTATGGGTCACAATTATTATGGTGAGCCTGCTTGGCCAAATGATCTACTTTATATTTTCCCAGTAGTGATTTTAGGTACTATTGCTATTTTAGTAGGTCTTGGTGTTTTAGAGCCATATGCAGTGGGTGAGCCTGCGGATCCATTTGCAACACCTTTAGAAATTTTACCCGAATGGTATCTTTTCCCAACATTTAATATTTTACGTATTTTACCGAATAAATTATTAGGAATTGCAGCAATGGCGGCAGTTCCAGCAGGTTTAGCAACGGTACCGTTCTTTGAAAATGTAAATAAATTTCAAAACCCTTTCCGTCGTCCTGTAGCGATGGCAGTATTCCTTTTTGGAACTGTTTTTGCGATTTGGTTTGGGATTGGTGCATGTTTACCTATCGATAAAGCAGCTACATTAGGATTATTTTAATTGTTTGTTACTAAGAAAATTAAAATCCTTTGTTTATAAATTTTGTTATGAATTAACCTTTTGATTCCTCTATTTTTTGAGTAGTTATAGTTGTTTATTATTAAAATTTGTTGCTCTTTGACACTAAAATAAATTGCAGTTTATTTATCTGCAATTTATTTTAGTAAATTTTATTAATCTAATTCATTAAAATCAATGTTGATTGAAGGTCCCATTGTTGTGCAAATTTTAAATGATTTTAAATATTTGCCTTTTACTCCGCTTGGTTTATTAACTTGGATAGAATTATAAACGGATGTTAAATTTTCTTCTAATGCGTCCTCGGAGAAATCCATTTTTCCAAATAAAATATGAACTACACCCGTTTTATCAGCACGACATTCAACTTTCCCAGCTTTAAACTCTGCTAATGCAGAATTTAGATCAGTCGCGACAGTACCTGCTTTTGTGGAAGGCATTAACCCCCTTGGACCTAAAACTTTTCCTAATTTAGTTAGACGCGGCATCATATCAGGTGTGGTTAATAATAAATCAAAATTTAGATTCCCTTTTGAGATTTCGTCAATTAAATCATCTGATCCAACAATAGATGCTCCGGCATTTATAATTTCTTCTGTATTTGCCGAACTTGAAGTCAATACTGCGATGGTTATTTCTTTTCCTGTACCTCTAGGTAATGTTATAGTTGTACGTAATTGTTGATCACTATATTTTGTATCAATATTTAAATTAAAATGTGCTTCGGCGCTTTCTACAAATTTGGTTGTTGCTGTTTGTTTTAGTAGTTTTACTCCTTCTTCTAAAGAATACGAAGGCTTTATTATTAAATTTCGAGCTTGTTTAGTGCGTTTTGATAGTGCTGGCATATTCAAAATTATGTTTTAATTGTTATACCCATATTTTTAGCCGTACCCTCAACAATTTTCATTGCACTTGATAGCTTTGTGGCATTTAAATCTGGTAACTTTGTTTTTGCAATTTCTTCTAATTGTTCTTGTGTAATGGAACCAACAATTTGTTTATTGGGTTCGCCAGCCCCTTTCGGAACATTTGCTGCTTTGGCTAATAATACTGATGCGGGTGGTGTTTTTAATATAAATGAAAAACTTCGATCCTCAAATGCTGAAATTTCAACCGGAATAATTAAATCACCTTTATCCGCTGTTCGTGCATTGTATTCTTTGCAAAAATTCATAATGTTTAAGCCATGTTGGCCTAATGCAGGTCCCACTGGTGGTGCTGGTGTAGCTTTACCTGCGGGTAACGCAAGTTTAATAATTGCGACAATTTTCTTTGGCATTGGAAATAATAATTTTAATTTCTATTTTTATTCTCAAATAAGTGTTGCTTGAAAAGCAAGGTTTAATTCTTTTTTATGGATCTCTAATCGCGTCCTGAAGGACTTGAACCCTCGACATTAGGTTTTGGAAACCTACGTTCTACCAACTGAACTAAGGACGCTTTTTTTAATAATATATTTTATTATTGGTATAAAGTAAATCTTTAAGTCAAAAAAACCACTTTATTTAATAAATACTTTACTCCATATCAAATATATGTTATATATATGTAATATAAGGGCTTGTAGCTCAGTGGACTAGAGCACGTGGCTACGAACCACGGTGTCAGGGGTTCGAATCCCTTCTTGCCCAATAAGCACATTATATTTATTCTAAGATTGACATTTATACTCAATTTCCATATAATTTATTAAAAATGGGGCGTCGCCAAGCGGTAAGGCAGCGGACTTTGACTCCGCCATTCGTAGGTTCAAATCCTCCCGCCTCAGATCTTTTGTTAACGGATTATGAAAACCTAACGACAATAATATTGTCGAATTTTTATAGTCGAGAATGAAAAATATTAAATTTCCTCGACTACTATTATTCCTCAACTTTTACATAATTTAGTAACTTTTTATCGTCTTGAGTAGTATTCGACAATTAAAAGTTCATTAACTTGTAAATTAGTTTCTTTATTTTCTGCAATACGTTTTACTTTTCCCTTTAAGGTGTCTTTTTCAAATTCTAGATATTCTGGAATTACGTTATAACTTGCTTTTTCCAAAAATTGATTTGCTAATTCTTTAGAAACTTTTTTATCTCGTATTTCGACTATATCATTAGGCAAACATTGAAAACTCGGAATTGTTACCTTTTTACCGTTAACGTAAATATGGCCATGATTTACGATTTGACGGCTAGCTGGAATTGTATTTCCTATACCTAAACGATAGACAATGTTGTCTAATCGCATTTCTAGTAATTGCAAAAGTACTGAACCCGTAGAACCTTTTAAACGTCTTGCTTCTTTTACATAGCTTAAAAGCTGTTTTTCGTTGATTCCATAATGGTAACGAAGTTTTTGTTTTTCTTGTAATCGTATACCATAGCTAGAGACGTTATTTTGTTTTCCACGCATTTTTCGATGTTGACCTGGTAAGGTCTCCCGAGTCGTTGTTTTAGTGGTTAAACCTGGCAGTTCTCCTAATCTACGCACGATTCTAATTTTTGGGCCTCGATAGCGTGACATATAGTATTAATTTATTATTTATTAGTACACTAGTGTTTGGTATATTTAATCAATATTCAAAAATTTCGTCAATTTATAGACATATTTTCGAATCGTAAAATGTTAGAAAACTACGGCTCCCCCGTGTTAGAATTCAGGGGTTCCTTTTTCATCTTTAAGTTTTCCAACGTGTAATGTACAAGCACCATGGAATAATGGAACTCTACAACGCACGCCTAAAAGTGCACAAATACCTGCATAACTGATTACTGCTGCTGTCATAAAGAAGAATGCTGTGGAAACTACTTCTTGTTGTAACAGAGACATCCCTTGTGGTAGTAGGAATTTGTACATGGTATACATGTAAATTTGTAGGACAGTGTTCAGACAAAACGAGAAACACCAATGGTATCTTACGACATTTTTGATCCAATATTTTCTTGTGTCACCGAACCATTGTGTATCAGGACCACGTCTTCGAACAACTTCTCTAAATATAAAGAAGCTGAAGGCAGTACTATTTATCTCATTTAGATTAATAAAATAGCCAATTCCGCGTAAAAGATTGTGGTTGATTTCTAGCAAAAATTTGTACTCTAGAACAACTTGGGGGAAAAAAGCGAATAATTCACCCATTGACCAAACCGCTGCTAAAAACGCGAACCCGCGTTCAACCCATGTTAGACTATACATACTTTTTGGTGGTGAACCAGTTAGTTTTTTTAAAAAAATCTCAATTTGGTCGAGAGAGAAGCACCCTCCGATTAATATTGCGGTTTTTATTCCTAGCGTGACTGTTAATGTGTATATAACAATTAGGAAGCCTTCGGAGTTAATAACTAATTCTAATAAAAGGCCAAGGATATAATTTTGAAAATAACCAAATATTACTTTTATTTTTTCCGCTATATCCTTTGGATCGAATAAATTTTCCATGAGGTAATTATTATGATGCTTATTTTATATATATATATTTATTTAGATTTAAGTTCTTGTCAAGTTTGTTTCTTTTTGTTACTATATTTTTATATGCGGGTATAGCTCAGTGGTAGAGCGCGACCTTGCCAAGGTCGATGTCGCGCGTTCGAATCGCGTTACCCGCTTTTTAACCACCTCCTACAATTGTTAAAATTTCTATTATATCTTCTGCTTTAATAAAAGTATTGACCCATATATTTTTGGCTACTATCTTCTTATTATGTTCTAGTACTATATTTCTATTTTTACCATATAATAAATTTACAATTTGTTGAATTGTTATGTGTTTTTTTAATTGCAGGTAGTACTTTTTCCCGTTTATAGTAATTTTTATGTTAAAAGACATAATATTATTTTATTTTTTTATCTAAGACACTTCCAAACTATTCCTATTTAGGGTATACTTTAATTATAGGTGGATGTCGCCAAGTGGTTACGGCACTGGGTTGTGGTTCCAGCATTCGCGGGTTCAAATCCCGTCATTCACCCTTTTTAATTTTAATTATTATACAACAATTAATAAATTATAGTAAATTTTATTCGATATATTGTACAATTTATATTATACAAGAAAATAAATTAAATTTTATAAGTTTCACTATGTTAACAGACAACCAGGTATTCTTGGCTTTATTTTCTGCTTTAGTAACATCAATTTTAGCAATAAGATTGGGTGCAACACTTTATCAATAATAATATAACTATTTTAAAGAACAAAAATGGCGACGCAAAATATAGAAAAAACTTCTTTACCAATTTTCCCCTTCACTGCAATTGTTGGTCAAGAAGAAATGAAATTAGCGCTCGAATTAAATGTGATTGACCCTAAAATCGGTGGGGTTATTATTATGGGTGATCGTGGAACGGGTAAATCTACGACAATTCGTGCGATTGCTGATTTATTACCGGAAATTTCAATTGTTCGTGATGATGCTTTTAATTCGCATCCGACTAATCCTGAATTAATGAGTTCAGATATCCTTACTCAATTTCAAAATAATGTAAATATAGAGACCGAGTTAATAAAAATCCCTATGGTAGATTTACCTTTAGGTGCTACAGAGGATCGTGTTTGCGGTACAATTGATATCGAAAAAGCGTTAACTGAAGGGGTTAAAGCATTTGAGCCCGGTTTATTAGCAAAAGCTAATCGAGGAATTCTATATGTAGATGAAGTAAATCTTTTAGATGATCATTTAGTTGATATTTTACTTGATTCCGCGGCTTCTGGTTGGAATACGGTTGAACGCGAAGGGATTTCTATTCGTCACCCAGCTCGGTTTGTTTTAGTAGGCTCGGGGAATCCTGAAGAAGGGGAGCTACGTCCTCAACTTTTAGATCGATTTGGAATGCATGCTGAAATCAGAACAGTAAAAACTCCGGATTTACGTGTTCGTATTGTTGAAGAAAGAACAGCTTTTGATCAAAATCCACAAGATTGGGTTGAAAAGTATGAAGAAGAGCAAGCTGAATTACGTTCAAAATTAGTAAAAGCACAGAACTTACTTCCATCAATTGAAATGGATTATGATTTCCGTTTAAAAATTTCACAAATATGTAGTGAATTAGATGTTGATGGCTTACGTGGTGATATTGTAGTAAACCGCGCTGCTAAAGCTTATGCTGCATTTGATGGTCGTACAGTTGTAACAGTAGATGATATTAGTAACACAATTGTTTTATGTTTACGCCACCGTTTAAGAAAAGATCCATTAGAATCGATTGATTCAGGTGGAAAAGTACGAAAAATATTTAATGAAATTTTTGAAATTTAGTTGAATATTTTATATGTGCAGAATACAAGTAATAAAGTTTATTACTTGTATTTCTAATTACCCTTATTTTTTTGATTTTCTAGCGATAAATTTATTTTGGAATGGGCTTAGTAGGATTCGAACCTACATTAAAAACTTAGAAGGTTTTTGTCCTGATCCCTTAGACGATAAGCCCATAAGTACAATTAATACTATATTACTATTAGTTTTAAATATAAACAAGTAGAAGTACTAATGTGAACAATCTAGATTTCTCCTAATAATAGTTAGCTTAACTCTATATGTATAGTTAGACGTTAAAGACCCATTTACATAAGTCAAATATAATTTAATAAGATTTGAAAAAATTTACTATTGATTTATTTCTAATCTAAGAATTTGATGGGTAATACTGGATTTGAACCAGTGACCTCCTGCTTGTAAGGCAGGCACTCTACCGCTGAGTTAATCACCCTTTATATAGGTTATTATAGCGAAATTTTTATTTTATGTCTACATCTTCTTTAAAAAAGAGCATACATGTTTTTTTATTTTGTATGCTCCATTCTCTTTTATGATAAGTCTCTACGGTTAGGGTTTCGTGACGGGTCATTAGACAATAAACCGAAAATAAATAAAGAACTAAAGAAGATAACGCAAGTGTAAACTAAAATTTTTAATGCGACCATGGTTTTTTTGTTAATTAATATATAGAATAAAGATATTTTCTATAAAACAATATACATATTGTACCTTAAAAAAACATTTTTATTCTATGCAAAATGGGAACTTAGAAAGTTAAATCCCGTTGTTTTTGGATTTGAGCTTGGTTATAATTCAAATCTTTTAACTTAGTTAGAATTTGTTCAAAATATTCTTTTAAATAATTATCTAAAGTTAAAAGTTCACTTGCTTCAATTCCAAATGTTTCTTGTAATTTGGTATAATTCACTGAAAAATCTTCCTTACCAGAAAAAACTTCAATAAAAGCTAATCTATCAGCAATATTCCAACTCCATTCAAAGAAATTAGCGAATTTTCTACTAAGTTTTACCCAGAAAATCGGCAATTGATTTGTTTTTGCGCTTTGGCCCGATAATGTCTCACATTTTTGTATAACTTCGGTAGATAATACTGCATCTGGACTACCTAGTGCGAATGTTAAATTTTTTGTATTTGGAAGTTTTAGACTTTTTACACAAAATTTTGCTACATCTGTAGTATCCATGTACGCAACAGGCATACTTTCTTTTGTTACATAAATGGGTTGTTGCTCAAGAATCGGTAAAGCATATTGCCCAATTAAGCCTTGATAAAAACCAGATAATTGAAAAATTGTATAGGGAACCCCTGAATTTTCTAAAATATATTCGAATTTTGATTTTAATTTCATCAATGGAATATAAGTGTATTTATCTGCATTTAATATGGAAAAAAATATGAATTGTTTTACTTTTGCAACTTTTGCGGCTTGTAATAATGCTATTTTGCCATCCCAATCGATATCTTTTACGTTTAAATTATCTGTTGGTCTACTTGTAGAGGCATCAATTACCATTGTTACACCTTTAAAGGCTTCTGGCAACGTTTCGGGAAAACTTAAATCTCCATAAATTAGTTCCGCTTCCCATTCCCGTAAAAAGTTTGCTTTTCGGATATTACGTACGAGACAACGCACATTATAGCCTTCATTTACAGCTTGCCGTACTATTTGTCGTCCTAGTGTTCCTGTTGCACCAATTATTAATAAGACCATTTTTAGTAATTTGAATAATTATTGCGCCAATTTTAAAATTGGCGCATCGTTTTGCTTTAGTCTTGTAAAAATACACGACTCTGTAAAATATCCTCTGCTTGAATTGTTACTAGGTCACTTTTTGTTAAAAGATCTGATTCAGTTTCAAAAATTCTATTGGCTTGACGCATTCGTGCACGGTCTAGAGCATTACGTACACTTCGAGCGTTTGCAAATAAAGGTTTTTCCATTCGAACTTTAATATAATTCATTAGAGCATCTTCAGCATCTGTAGTTAATTGATATTGCTGCTCCTCAATCATATTAATACCAATTTGGCGTAATTCATGCGGTTCATAATCCGGGAAATGCACATGATTTGTAATACGTGATGCTAAACCTGGGTTTGATTCATAGAATTTATCCATTCGGTCTTTATAACCGGCGAAGATAATAACGATATCATCACGTTGATTTTCCATTACTTGTAATAAAATTTCAATTGCTTCAGATCCGTAGTCTCTCTCATTATCTGGCTTGTAAAGATAATAAGCTTCATCAATAAATAAAACACCACCCATTGCTTTTTTCAAAATTTCTTTTGTTTTTGGTGCTGTGTGTCCAATATATTGCCCCACTAAGTCATCACGAGTTACAGTCATTAAGTGACCTTTACGACAGTAGTCTAATTTATATAAAATGTCAGCCATTTTTAAAGCTACTGTCGTTTTCCCTGTTCCTGGGCTTCCGGTAAATGACATGTGTAATCCTGGATTACTTCCGTTTAATCCCAATTTTTGACGTAAGCGATCGATTAATAATAATGCAGAAATTTCACGAATACGCGTTTTTACTGGCTTTAATCCGATAAGTTCTTCATCTAGGATATCTAAGATACCTTGAATTTCTGAATTGTTGTACTCGTCTTTTAAATTTACTAATGTTGTTGTCATTATTTGCGAATATTTAAATTATAAATAAATAGTTATTTTTAAGAGTTTTAAGAAAATCTATAAAATAATATGTTCTATGCCATTTTAAGCACCGATTAAAATCGGTGCTTAAAAAATATTACTTCTAATATTTTATATATCTATTGATATTAGTAACGGCAACCTGCTGGCTTAGCAGCTACTGTGTAAGAAGTGATAGCGTATTTTTGGAAACGACCAGCACCTTCAGTACGTGCTAAGTAGAAACCTGGCTCACTAGCAGGACGACCTACCATGAAAGCTAAAACACAACTCTCAACACCTAATGTAGCATCAAACGCTTGAATCTTAATGTAACCCTCTGGGTTTAATTTACGACACTCGTTTAATTCGTACATTACTGCACTAGCATCTTTACAGTCGAATAAAGGTAAACCCCACATATCCCAGTATGTGTTACGTGGGTGTGGATCATCAGTCCACTCGATACTTACTGCCCAACCTTTAGATAAAGCAAACTCTACTTGCTTTGTGATTTGCTCGTCAGTTAAATCTGGTAAAAACGAAAAAGCTCCTTGTGTAATTCTCACTCTTCAATACTCCT
>Ga0209092_10001115_pt1 | contig 26925 bp, 14 predicted proteins | sample FraStrMetagenome_FD_187446 | JGI IMG/M metagenome (GOLD analysis project Ga0209092, IMG submission 187446) | Marine eukaryotic phytoplankton communities from Arctic Ocean - Fram Strait ARC3M Metagenome (SPAdes) (version 2) | ecosystem: Environmental > Aquatic > Marine > Oceanic | place: Fram...
AGCGAAAAATACAACGGTGGTGGTGGGATTAAATATTTTTGAAAATGACAAAGAGATACAATGCAATTCGTGGACTGCTCAGCTTATTATTGATAAGCCAATATGACACTGTAAATGGAAGATCGAAATCAAGAACTTCTTTTGGGACGAATTCCCTCGTCTCGCCCTATGCATGGACACCTGAATTGTTCCAAGAATCGTTCTTGATTGAGCGTGATGAAAGAGACAAGTTTGCAAATAAAGACAAGGTTAAGTTTACACGATACTGGTTTCATAAAAATGCTCCAAGATCGACAACGGACTACGCTCCTTTTACAATTGAGACCGACGAAAATGGAAAGAGGTCCATTCAAAAGGATAAATCATTTTCGCAGAAAACGAATCCCATAAAAAACGCAAAAACGACTCAATCTATGGTCCACATTATAAAAAAGCATTTAAGCTCCAGAATGGTTCTAGCTTCAGAAATCTTGAAGAAAGGAAAAGACATAATGTCAAAATCAACTCAATTTGCTCTCACTTCTGCCAAGCATCGATCCCTAGGAGCGATGCTTTTGTCTGATTGCTATGCGCTTTATGCTCAAGACGAAGATGTTTTCTTTCAAAATAGTGATCAACATTTTTATTTGAGCAATGGTTATAAAGTCGTACGTGAAAAGTCACGGCATATAGTAAACAGCATTAACGTGAAGAATTTTGAAAGAATAAGATCAATTTCTCCGAATAATAGAAAATCTGGAAGTGTAAATGCTGCTTCGGGCGTTCTTACTGCAGATGAACGCAATGAACTAACAAAAAGAACAGAAATTCTCACTGAAAATGTTCTACATGCACTGAGAGATGAGAATCTCTGGGAAGAAGTGAATCAAGAGGATGGAGTTTCAATATGGAGAACTCTTGTAGATGTGAAGAACTATCATCCCGTACACAATCCATATCCTGATAAAGACTCAGATTCAGCAACTATCAGAAGTGAATTCATTCTAGATGCATCGCCACAAAAAGTGTTTAATTTATTTAGTGATGACGACCGTGTTCATGAATATAACGAAAATTGCCATAAACTTGAGGATTTAGAATTGATATCAAAAAACTGTAAAATCAATTGGAGCGCAACTGGAAAGTTCGGGCCTTTTTCTGCACGAGACTTTGTTACACTGGTTTCCTTTCAAAATCTAGGCCCAAAAAAAGGCTATCTCTCCTTATGCGCAAGTGTTGAACATCCAAAATTAGCCCCGGAGAAAGATGGATATGTCCGTTCACAAATTCAGCTGGCGGCAACATTTATGGAGCCAGTGGAAGGTCAACCGAATCAGACTAGGTTTACCCAGGTAATGCAAGTTGGTAGGCTTGGTGGAGTTGCTGACTCACCGTTGGCAAAAAGAATCAAAAAAAATATTCAAGAGAAAGCTCCTGTTGAATTTTTTCACAAATTTAAAGAAGCATTGAAAAATACCCCAGAAAATTCACACAAAGAACTAAATATCGAGGCATGAAATGAATAGACTTTGGGAAGAAAAGATATAAAGTAAGGAATCGCAATGAATATAGCTAGTAGTATTGTAATATAGCAAGAGAAAAAAATAATAAAGAATTATAAAACGCCTTATACATGTATCTAGAACGAATAAGACTTCTGGGTGAATTCTGCAGTTCATTGTTTTCAAGCTTTTCTAATATTTAGAAGAGGACTCTCTTGAATATCCAGTATTTTTTGTTTATCTTGTCCTTGCCGACTTTTATAATTCTTCTTCTTTTGTGAGCTAGTCGAGATGTTTAATATTTATTTTGAATAAATCCATTTCTAGAGAGAGCAAGTAAGGTTTATTTGTTCTTCATCCGCTAGATATTTTATTCGTGCTGAGAAAATTTATTTGATGACGTCAAAGAACACAGGATTGTCTCTTGATGCCAAAAGGTCAAAAATCACACAGCACATTCTTCACAATTTCTGTTATCGAATCCTTTGATCTTTCTTAAAGATAGAGTTATCTCGATTATCAATACAAGGACAAGTTTGAATTGGCATCACAGTGAACTAGGGACCCGCTGATGCAATATAATGAATGATGAAAAGATTCGAACATATGCTAAACTGCTCCCAAAGCTTGAATTACATGCTCACTTGAATGGTTGTATCCGTGAACCTACTCTTTTAGACTTAATGGCGCAGCACCACATAAAAGTGACCCCCGAGTTATCATCTTTACTTAGCGCGGAATTCCATATGTCTCAAATAGAATCTTCTAGTCTTATTGGATCTAGTGGAATAACAAATGATTCTCCAGAGACAAAAAATAAACGAAGAAGTCTTTCTGAGTGTTTTTTAATATTCCCTCTCATACATAAAAGCGTGTGTACTTTAAACGATTTGGAAAGAATTACTTTTGAAGCTTTGGAAGATTTTTCCAGAGAAAATGTTTGTTACTTGGAAATTAGGTCAACTCCAAGAAGATTACAAAAGCTTAATGAAAATGAAAATGAACATAAAAAAGAAAGAGACATGAAAAGTTTGGCTGAAGTTGCTTCAAAAAAAGATTATGTCGATGCTGTATTGAGAATTTTTCGTGTGTATCAAGAAAATGAATGGGAACGTTATAACAAGGAAATCAATGTTTACAATCAAAGTTTGGATCGAACTAGCAATAATAATAACAAAAGAACTCTTCTTCTTCCACGGCTTCCATTAATCCCACGTCTCTTAATTTCTATTGACAGATCAGGGACTGTTCCGGAAGCAATTGAAAATGTAGAACTAGCTATTCAATTCTATCAAGAAGGTAATGAATTTGTTGTCGGGGTTGATCTTGGTGGGAATCCAACCAAGGTGAGCATTTGTTTAAGATTCATGTTGATTTTCATTTTCTTCAAAAATAATACAAGAGTATTTGTTAGAATTGAATCTTTCTCATCATACGTTTATTATTCCATTCAGAACAAATTTCGTGATTTCGAACCAGCACTTGCATTAGCCAAGAAAGCAGGATTAAAAATATCTGTACATTGTGGTAAGCAAAAGCCAATTTTGGCTATTTTTACTGTTCATCATTTTCACGATAACTCAATTCTGATCAATAAAATTTCAATCAAAAAGGTGAAGTTCCATTTGAAAATGATAGCTATCATGTAGAAGAAGTTCAGGATATTCTTCAATTTCGACCAGATAGGCTTGGACATGCGCTATTCCTTCCAGATAACGCATACAATAAATTACATGCAAATCCAATTCCAATCGAATGCTGTCCTACTAGTAATACAATGACCCTTGAGCTAGTAGGCTCACATGAAGAAAATAGTGATAATGAAAATCTAATACATGGCCTAAAACGCCACCCAAAGCTTTCTACTTGGATAGAACAAAATTATCCGCTTAGCATTTCCACAGATGATCCAGGCATTTTCCATACAAATTCAAGTTTGGAGTACTACAGACTCAAGAAAGCGTACGGTTTGAGCATATCTTTTGTAGGCAACATTGTCAAAGAATCAGTTAACCATATTTTTGAAAGAAAGGTTCTTGGAGACTTGAATGTAATCAAGTTTTTGAAGACTAATGTGACAAACAGAGTTAATGATTTGATTGCTTTGATGAGCGTTGAGGGATGAAGAGAGAAAGTTTGAGTGAGACATGAAATCATCCCAGCTTAAAGTATACAACCTTTCCAGTCAAGAATATGTAAGAGGAATTGAATTAATAATTAAAATACAATTACGAAGCATTTTTTTCGTAAAAAAGATGAGAGAGAAGAGCCACTACAGACTTTGGATTTCTCGCATTTCATGGAATTTCCCTTTCAACTCAAAAACGAAAGAGTAGCATGAAAAAGAGATATATTCGTATCGAATTTACAATGCTGCTTAAGGTTTTCGAATTGATTTCTTTCTCTCTCAATTGACCCTTAAGTTGAGGCTACGCAGATTCATTCTATAATACCCGAATCGACTGCTCAACTGTTAGAGCCTTCCACTTTTTCACATGGATGTGCTAAATCAATAAGTCCTGTTGAAAAGAATCAAAATTCCGAGTCGTGATGAGGTACTTTTTGGAGGCTTGGGAAAAATTAAAACACTTTTTTCTTCGTATGACGAATTTTATTTTCTTTATAATTCACTGTTGCTCCATCCAACACGAACTTTTCTTTTTCTTTATATCCTTAAAGCTCAAAGAAACAATAAAAGGGTTGGTCACAATAGACTTTGAAACAACATAATGAATCATGCTCGTAGGTAGTGTGTGATTTTTTAATGTTTACATAAGCAAAATTGAGTAAAGGATATTAAAATTTAATTGGGCACTATGGCATACACTTGATTCCTTGCGGTAATTCTAGACGGCAAATCTGGTGGAAAATCAGTGAAAAAGGGAGCCCAGTGAAGAAACAATGCCGTTTCTTAGGAATATTGTTATTGTTAGATGTAGACGTATATAAAACAAAAGATTCGAAATTGTTGTTCTTATTTCTTTTTCACGATCAATGGAATGATTTGAATATAAATCCAACGAAGGGGTCATTATTTTGGTGGGAACAAGAATTAATCAATTACCTTAATGGATCAATGAAAAATTTCAAGAGCAGTCAATCTCATTCAACACAATTCCACAAGTTTTATCTGTATAAGCATCCAAAGACATTCTTATTCTTAAGAATGATCGGCAGCATTGCTTCTCCGAATGATTCAAACAACATACAAACATTCCTCCTGTGAGCATTTGTAAAATTAGCCATATCCTGCTTTAATCACTGAACATGTTGAAAATGTTTTGGCCTCGAGAGTTGAAGACAAAGTTCAATTTCGAACCATATCCCCATGATTCAAATGAACATTCATAGAATGCTTTCCCAAAAATCGAACTTAAAATTACCCGAAAGATATTTCAATAGAAGAGTTCTTGATGCAATTATTCTGTACATTCAAGGATTCTAGATTGCTCAATTTCAGTGTCATATCTCTGGGGATGCAATTGATATTGTTGTTACTCAAATCTACATCCTGCAAATTAATACATTCGCAAATCGAGCTTGGCAAAGTTTCTAATTTATTATAAGATGCATAGAACCGTTGAAGATTTGACAATCTTCCAAAATCTGAAGGCAAAGATGTTAATTGATTCGATGAAACATTGCATACTTCGAGGTTCTTTAAAGATGAAAATGTTTCTGGAAGAATAGTTATTTTGTTGTTTGATATATCTAAGATCTGAAGAAAGTTCAAAGAGCACACGAAAATGTAAGTAGAGTGTAATGTTCAGAGGTATCACTGATTTGATAATTACAAAAAATGAAAAAAGAGACATGATCTTTTTCTTCACATACCTGGAGCTTTACGAATTGGGAGCCAAAACGCAAAGGTAAATGCAATAAGTCACAATCTGAAATGGATAATTTGATGATACGATCAGATAATGAAAAAAGCGAAGAAGGCAAATACTTTAGAGGAACTCCACTAAGTGAAAAATCAAGCTGACCAAAATTACGGCTTGTCTCTTCTGTCAAAAAAGAAGTTGCAGCTTTAGCCACTGATATTTTTTCATTTTGAATGTCGATTCGAGCTTCACGAACCAGATCTGAGTCTCCTGGAAGATTCATGTTTGAAAGAAATATATTGTATCGATTTAAAGTTTGCACCAAGGAAGAAATAAGATCTTGGTTTCTCTTGTAGGGCCCAACTGGATCAGGAAAGCAAAAGATTAATGTGACAAGCTGTGACCAAAGCATTTCAGATAAAATTATTATACCTTGCATTGCATGATGGTTTCCTTTTTTGTTAGCAATAAAAAAAAGGATCTTTTCGTATGCTTTACTCGGATTCATCACGTTAATTGATATTGAAACTGATAAAGAAATCAATGGTGCGAGAATCAATTCATTTATGAAGAAGAAGCCTAGGGTTTCTAGGTTTGTACATCTTGATCTACGCATGATTGCATTCTTGCTTCGAACATGGGAATGCTTGATTGCATTGTATAATATGTCATCAGCTCTTGATAAAATTGATCGAAAGTCGGAAACCTTACCCCCTTCGGAGCAACTAAGCACTAGATCCAAAAAACTGAACAAAATTGGAGCATAAATGAGAACACTACACGAAACTTCGAAGTCGCTCATATCGGTTCTACTTCTAGTTAAGTATTGATGATTAATAGCTTCGCTCCACAGTTGCTCGACAAAAGAGCCTACCAAAAATAAAATGCTAATCAACTTAGACATTGGTAGCAATTTAATCTTATTTGATGATTGTGATAGCTCTTTTGCAATACATGATCCCAAAAGCTCGCATTTAAACATCTGATCCAGTTTTGATAGCTCTAAATTTGAACCATTGGATGTATTAGAACGAAAGGATGATATCATTATCGAATTTGTATCAGTACAAGGAGATTCTTTGTTGGTAATCTTTGATAATTCACTAGAAAACCAAATTACTGTTTTGGCTAAACAACGTTCAAATTCGGTGACAGAAGTTTCCACAACTTCGAAAGCGTGCATCAAATTATTTGAACCGTCAATTTTTGCATTCCCGTGTCCCATACATTGATCAAACGTTTCAATCCACTTTGTTATACTCGGACTTGAAGATAACTCATCGCTTTTCTCGACCAAAGATGATTCAATATGCACTGAGTAAAATGCTGTCAAAGCTTGTGAAATGAGCATCAGAGAAACTTGAGTTCTGTAAGAAAAGAAACTCGATGATTGAACAATGTTTGAAATAGTTTTTTGTGTTTTTGCTATTGCTTTTCTCAATATAGCAACTACCATGAATCGGTGGTGGTTTCTGATTTTACCATATCTATCTTTTGAGCCAAGGACAAGAACCAATTTATATTCATGGTCTATAATACTTTGACAAAGATCACATAGTGCAACTGCCATATCTTGACGTCCACTAAAAATTGATAGTCTAATGCAATCTAAAAGAGCAGCAATAAATTGTACAAGAATAGCACCTTCATCAACATCAAATGCTATTGAATGCACATGTTCTAGGAACATTTCATTTTGAGTTTGATAGAAGGATATCCCACATCTATGCATAAATGTATTGAGATTGCAAGGAAACAATGCTGTGCTCGAGTCAATCTTGTTGTTCTTTTTCAGTGGTGCCCAATTTCTCGCTGCATCCCACCACCAAAATAAAGCATTTAGTGGAATGGTCGGAGTACATGTACTCTTTTCCTGAGTAGGCTTGTCATTATCATCATGTGCTGGTGACAATGTAGCAGATGGTAAAGCAATAAAGTCAAGCTCTTCTCCGTTCCATTCATCTTTGCTACGCATTTTTTCATTTGGATTAGATCCTTTCTCAGAAATTACAGCAGTGTTTCTTTTTATGATATTCAAAGCTCTAGTTTTAATTGATGCCTCTGTCATGATTTCCTTTTCAATTTTTCTTTTTTTGGAAGTATTATGTTTTACATCCAAGGCAAATCCAGTTTCATCTTCATTATTTTTTTCCTTGATTTTCTCGTTGTTATTATTTTCGCCATTTGCTTCATCTTTTTTTGTAGATGTTGGATCAGGAATCGAAAAGTCTACATGATGTATTGAAGGAAGCTTTTTTTGAATTCTTGGTAAACTAGATATTTTATTTCGCGATTCAGGATTAAGATGTTGATAAATACAATTTTGATCATGACATGTCCCTCCAAGTTCGAAAGGACAAAGTATAAGATAAGGATTTAGCTCCTTTGATGATGTTTGAAGCTTTATATTGGGTTTTCCTTCAACGCATTTGGAATCAGAAGGAAAAGTTTGTTTCTTTTTCTTCTTTTTTTGTTTTTTTTGTTGCGTGGATTTCATCTCCCCTTTTTCCCAAGGGAGTGCAAATCTTTTCCCAGGTGAATGCCATTCATAGAGACATGCATATAAATCAAGACAGCTCCCTTGTACATATATGTCTTGAGCATAAGTACCTTGGGAATGCATCTCGCGGTGACGGTCTAAGCTCTTTCTTGTTTTCTTGCCTTTCTGTTTTACAATAAGAAGTATTTCTTCATAGTGTGACATCAAAAGTCGTTCCAAAACAGCTGTTGTCATGGAAGGACAAAGCGTTCTTACATGACACCTTCTCTCTAATTCATTATCAATTGCAACTGAAGAAGTTGATTCCATATGTTCCGAAAAGGACGCTCTAAAGATAGCTTCTATATCTTGATGGAACTTTTTTACTTTAATTCGGATCCGAAGTTGTTCTGAACGAGGACGAGTTACTAATTTTTTATGATCAGTTTGTCTACGTGCCTGAGAAGAAGATTCATCTTTGATTTCAGGCTTCTTAAAGTTTCTTTCTGTTGATTTCTGTAGATCATCCGTTGGTGGTGGCAAAGGATCAGCAGACGATGTATGTTGTTCTTCTGTTTGTTCTTGATTTTGATTGACTTGAGTAATTCGTTCTTTCTGCATGTCATTCATTTTTTTCTTCAATGTTTCTAAACATTTTCTAAGATTGGATTCAATTTCTTGGACTAACTTGGTATTGCGTTCGTGAGATTCAGTAAGTTCAACTTTTCGAGCCTGTAATTTTTGGAGTTTGCTCGTTCGTTGCTTTATTGATAGGCTAAAAAGAAAGAAAAAGTTGTTTCGTCAGTAACTATTGATGTAGCCCATTTGTCAATTATGAGAACTCACTTTTCCTCAGCAATGGAAGTATCAATTGAGTCTAATTTAGCTGCTAGAGTGGCGATTGTTGCTTCTTGCAATATTACTTCTTGCTCTAGTTCCTCCATGTTTATGCCACTTAAATCTTGCTCCACGAAGTTTCCTACATCAGCAGTGGACTGGTCGTCTTCGTTTGTCTGCTCCATGATAATAACAAAAAGTCGTTCTACTAAATCATATCATTTCTCTATAAGGAACATTGAACTTGTTCACAAGTTTTCCTTAGCTAGATGGCATTTTGATTCTCCCGCGCGTGGAATGCTCAAGAATCTATTCTACGATTTCTTTGGAGAAACACGAAAATAAAAAAAATAAAAAATACGCATCATATTTAACTTTCAAAAGAGTCAACCCTTCTCTAAACAGCATTAAAAGATTCATGTAATAGCATTCCTAGCAATGATGGTGTTTTTCGAGTCTCAAAATAAACTTTTCTTATGAAAATGAATGCTCACAAAGATAAATATATATATATAACAGTAATGATAAAATCATCAACAATTCTAATAAACACATATGGCCAATATATTAGGTGAGGTGAGGCAAACTTGGACGACATGAACTTTGCGATGACGCCCTTGACAAAACAATGACCCTCAGAAACAAATATTGTGTCGTTTCAATAGACCCGGACTTTGATTTTGCTTACATGTGGTGCAATTGAATTAAGCTATTATACCAACTGATGGCGACCTTCCTCCTTACGTGGAACTGACTTCTTGCTTTTGGACGATTTAGCTCCTCTAGATCTAGACCTAGTGCTTCTTTTGCTTTTACTGTCACTTACGGATTTACCCCGAGAGCGACTGCGAGCTCGGCTTCTTGATCTAGAGCGACTACCTCGGCGTCTTGAGCTGCTTCGCGTTCCCATCATTTTTTCAGATAGATTATCGTTATCAATTTGTCTATGCCTTCTTCTAAGCTTCTTTTTCTTTTTTTTCTTCCGGTTGAGGTCTCTGAAGAAAAATGCAACGTAACTTTCTCCAGCTCTCTTTCTCTTCCTGGCCCGTGCAAGAAAGACAGATGCAGAGAGGGTGGATGCCATAAATGCTACCAAAAGCACTGAAAATTGACCTACTAATCCAAGTGAATCCCATACTATAGCAGTTGCTCTTGCCCTGGGGGCGTGTTTTCTGAAGCATTTATCTAAATGAAAGTTTTTAGGTTCGTCGCATCCTCCAGTCCACGAGGGTGCTGGAGAAAATGTTGGTGCAAGAGATGCTCCATTATATTCTACCCATGACCCGCCCAAATCGGGCTTGAACACATTGTATAAATCCATTCGATTCAAAAACAGTCCAAGACATCCGCCATCAGGGCAGAAATTAGAGGATCCTACAGCCACACCTGATGGATATAAGGATCGCCAGTAATCAACATAATTATTGCAGTTGGCTAGATATGCTGCTGTATGATCCTCGGACTGAAACCTTACGGAATATGCAATTGTCATTTGAGGACAAAATCCACCAGTGTTCTCATTATCAGGTCCACATCCGTATTTGGCTCGATCTCCAGCAGAGTGCATAGCACAGTTCGTGTATATACCCATATCATTGTAAGGAGTATCGTAATTCCATGCAATTCCAATCTCTTTACACAAAGAGTCGTACAAGTAACCAAGTGCGGAGGATGCATCAGCTTCAAACTGGAGTTTTAAATGACCAAAGTCATCAATGAATACAAAAGCTGGTTTGATGTAGAGTTGACCAAAATCAATATTCTTTCCAATTTTAATTAAATTAGAAATAGAAAGACCACCCTATTGTTTAACGAGGAAGCGTGTCGCAAAGATTGAGTGATATTAAAAGACAAAAAGAGACAATTTTGAATCGTTTATTGTCTTGACTTACCATATTTGGGTTTGTGGTCCCGGTATAAAAAATTGGAATATGAGCAGTATCCTTGTCTACAATGGAACCAACTCCATTATCAAGAGCTTCTCCAATAAGCCAGCCATGATTGGTTCCAAAAGAAGAGATGTACGTATAGTTGTAATCAACGAGGTTTTGGAAGTTAAATTGACTTTGAAAAGTAGAGGAAGATTGCAGCGACGACTCGGATTTTCGTGAAAGAGGGATTCCAAAAAATGTTTCTCCTTCCATCATACAATTTGGTGGAAGATTCCAACCATCAGTAAAATCATGGTATGCCATAGTCGCTTTCCAATTATAAGCGTTATGTTCCCAATCTCCTCCATTATTGTCATGAGATCCTCCATAATCGAAACCAACATCGGTTGTAGCAGAATAAAAGTCAGAGGTATCCGATGACATATAAAGTGTTGAATAATACTTTTGATTGTCAGAAAGGTAAGAATTGGGATTAAACGCTTTGGTGATATTTGCACGATCAAAGAAAAAGTAAAGATTTCCATATCCTACTCGTTGACGACTTCCTCCGCGACCTGGTGGGAATGAAGCGGATCCACTGGTTCCAATAACGACACCGTTGGGGTACATGTTTTGCCATACCGCAATTTCTAAATTCGCACTGTATTGATATTGCTGCATGGCATAAGAAGAATGAAATTTGACACCACGAGCCATGGAAACGTGAGGATCTGTATCGTGGTCGTCCATACATTCGCCACCACCGACGGATTCAAAAGCATCGAAAAGACTGTCGAGAAACTTGCCGTAGGTACTTTCACCGTCATCATCGGAATACTCTTCTACAATGGATACAATCATTGTGACATCTCCTGAGGGTGTTTCATCATCATTATCTCCTGAGTGACCCCCTCCTCCTCCTTTGACATATTCTGGAAACACAGAAAAGGGTTGAAAACTTACAGCTTCCATTGCTTCGTACACTGAGTACACTGATGTACCACTTAACATGATGAAAAAAATAAATGTGATTAATTGTGAGGATATATACTAGTATGAATCACAAGTTGTATCTTGAATTTCATCTCCTCACCCTTTGGTATCATCCATACTTCCTACCCGAAGAATTTCTGTGTGAGAGGAGTCAATGTAACTAAAACATTGATAAGTTAAAAATGTGTGAGATTTTATCCGACTGAAGTAAATGTATGTGGTGAGGAAAACAATCAAGCAACAACTTACGGCATTTTTCCAGCGTAATCAAAAGGCTTATAACCACCCCCAACAAGCCAACCATCCTCATCCATACTCATAACATAATCATAGTCACGATCAATAATGTTTTCCATAGGAAATTGATCACATAACTGATATGAATATGGATTTCCATTAGCAGTATTCACTGAGAATGAAATTCCGATAAAGGAAAGACCATCCTGACTACATCCTCCGTCATTCGACCCAGATGCTTCACCTCCTCCACCTTCGCAATCGTGACCATAAAGTCCACACATATCCTCTGCACCATAATTTTGATAAGAATAACAACACCCTGTTAATTGAGATGATAATTTCCTATGAAATTCTACTGGCTCCTCTTCATATTGTGCTCGTTCTGCATTAGAAGCACTAGATCCATGTCGAGTTGGCTTACGTAAGGATGATGTTTCTTTTGTACCCATAGTTGGATCTTTAGGATAGTCTTTGGGCTGGTTGTTTAATATCTGATCAGCAGCTATTTTTGTTCTTTCCAATCTAGTTACACGATAATTTTGGCCTTCAATATGTTTTCCATTATCTCTGTAATGAGGAGATGCTCCATTCTCTTGTCGATGACGAACAAGGCGCGAACGATCTGCTAGCATCCCATATGTGGTCATTGGTAAACTTGCCAGAGTTATTATTGTTATAGCAATACCTACTATCATTTTCCTGCTATGTAAAGGAATCTCATGCGATGACGATAGTGATGTGCAAGAGTAACGATGCATCTTTGTGGAAGAAGGTGTGAGTGATGCAGCTCAGCAGTATTTCTTGATTCTCCTATCGTGAAAGCTTAGAGAGAAAAGTATTCAGGTATTTTTCACTAAATTTGAACTTCGGCTATACAATATTGTTCGTCCTGTCTAAGTATCTCAATAGAGAGAGAGATTTGTCTATGGTGATTATTTGCTAAAGACTGTTGCTTACTTCTTATAGACTGTTGATTCTCTAGAAAAAAACAGAAGCTCTAAAAGGTGAACGCAGAGGTATTGCAAGCAACGAATATACTTGCTTTAGAACTATGCAACAGAAATAAATTGATTAATTTAGACAATATATATGCACAATAATAATCAAAATCGATACACTTCCATCTAATTATTGTTACGTCTAATCCTCCAAAAAAATGATTTCATGTAAGCAATTGTCATGTTGGTGAGATTTCTTCGTCCTAAAAAAGTAATATTCAAAAAAATATTAGAGAAGGAACATCTCGATCAGCCTAAGAACACGTATATGATAGACTGACCATTTAGAATTGAATAAGTCACAATCAAAACATTTCCTAATTGTTACATGTGTATACTCTTTATTGAATTGATTTCAATGTTGAATACTTCTGGCTCACTCTATGCATAGCGCAAGCCTCTCTTTTATATATACTTAAATATTCATGTATCAGAAAATTATATTTTTGACAGACGGTTTGTTGTTAGATTCGTCAAGATATTTAAACGACTCACTATTCAAATAGGAAAAGGTATGCATACGAGCTTATTTAGTTAAAATCCGATTTGCTTCGCATTCCTTGCCACATTTTTTCTTTCGAATTTACTACCATTCTCACCTATGAAGCAATTGTTTGAATCTAACGTAATTTTTCAGGGAGGAGTTTTAGAGGGACAATTTTAGCCTTTCATCGGAAATAGTTGTTTGAATTCGTAGGAATGGAATTCAAAATGTATGGTTTCGTTAACAACAATATTTATTCACGTGCTTTTTATTTCATTTGTGTTTCTGATAATCCCTTTGATAAAAGGACACTTCTTCTTTTTTTGGGATGACGAGGAAATACGACAGAATGAAAGAAAATAGATTCACATATTTTGCACAATTTTGAGAAAAGCTATCCATCATGTCACATTGGAATAACGGAAACTTGATCAATAGATAGATAAGAAATATGAATTTGTATATAGTTTTTGGAATATTCATAAGGAAAAAAACTTACTGTGCAATTGATTTGCTGGTATGTGATTCAATCCTATGTACCACTTCTGGACTTCAATCAACAATTTTTGGAGTTATCTTCTTTCATGAATGAGGATACGAGACTCAAATCTGATTTGGATATAACTATTTCATACAAATTAGTTTTGATTGGAGGTCTTCATATGAGTTACCGTAGAACTTTAGTTTCAAAGTTTTGCAAAGAAAATGGCGCGCGATATAAAAAACATTCGATAGCTATGATTAAGGACGTGTAGAGTTAAGTACATATATCGTATTACCATCATTGAAGTCACATTAGTGAGGTCCTTTCTCTTGAGTAGGTTGCAATTTTACAGTATCACACAAGCTTGCATTATTTGAATATCCACTCCCTCTTTGCGAAAAAAGAATCGTTTCAAACCACTCTGAAACATCAAAATGAAAGACAAATCTACGGAAACTTGTGCTGACAATCAATCCGATAGCAGTACATTTGAAAAAGATGCAAAAAATGCAAAAGATGCAAAAACTACTTTAGATGGGCCTTTGAAATCAAGTCGATATTCTTCCACCAAAAAGCAGTCCAATCAAAATGAAAAACAGAATAGCATCACGTGTGATGATTCTGACTTAGTCTCCTCCAACGAAGTTAAGCATCCAAATCCAAATTTAGATCATCAAAACCGTACAGTCAGCCTACCCAAAGCAGATAAAGTGTCAAGTAAAGATGAAAACCTTCCTAAATCTATACAACCCGATCCAAGAGGATCTTCTCCTAGCAGACGCATAACCACCAAAGCAAATCATCGTGGAAAAGGTCGAAATACCGAATCTTTCGATCCAGCATCGACACTTGTCCGTCCTGATCTGCGTATACGTATTGGTTCCAATTCCATATCATCTTACAATCAAAAGCTGAAACATGATGACGTTTTAATCGTTCCGGAATTGTTTGGCAAAGAGGATGATTGGAGTATGTATTACAAACTTATTGAAGAAATGACAGATATTCAAAATCAACCCGATTTTAATTCAGGTAGAAATTTTAGAAATGGAAAAAGTACAGATTGGATTTCGTGGCATGAAGGAGCTCATTTAATCTTGAAAGACCCTTCTTCCTCCCCCACTTTTCAAAGCATCATTGACAAATTATGTACCTATTTTCATATTCGTCCTAAATCCATTGGAACAAGGTTTAATTGGTACAGAGATTCCAATGATTGGAAACCATTTCATCATGATTCAGCGGCGTTTAATCCACAAAGGGCCAAGAATCAAAATATTACCGTCGGAGTTTCATTTGGAGCGACACGAGAATTGGCCTTTGTGAGAGCGTATGAGCATGATCTCCCAGAACCACTTTTAGAACAACAACAGAAACATCATCAAAACAGACAAAAAGTTCGAATCTACTTTCCTCAAACCAACAATGGAGTCTTTAGTTTTGGTAGGGATGCAAACATTTTGTGGAAACATGGAGTGAACGCCTTGTCACCAGAGGAGCAGACGATGGAATCACGAGGAAGGATTTCAATTATTTTGTGGGGATTGGCGCAAAATGTGGAGGAAGAATCCTTTTCTCCTCCCCTATTGGGTTCAAATGGACAAGGTCCACACGCATCTAGAAATCAAAATCGACCTGGACGGGGACCTCCTCGTCGAATGAGAGGGGGTCGAAGAAGATCTGACTTTGTGGAGCACAGGTCCAATAGAGGTAGAGACAATTTTGAAAATAGAGATCATGGAAGGCAGCATCGTGAGAAAAGATTTGAAAATAGAGGTCGTCAGTGTCATGAAGAAAGAAGATATGATGATCGGTCCCGAAGTAGGCATGGACGGAATGAATCGAGATGATTTACTGCAAGTATAGTGAAAGTGTAAATGGAATGAAATCGGTTTGAATTCTAAAATATCACTTTGACATAAAAATAACTTTTACAATATATAAACTTGAACATTATTCATTTTCGAGACTGACGCTTTCATCAATTTGAAAAACAATTATTTCTGTGCTAATTTATTTTTTACCGAGTGTTAAATGTGTCTTGAATGGCAAATCTACGAGGCACTTTTTCTTATAATTCTTCCTATAGGTGCTATGATTCCTCGACGAAGATGGAAAAACACCCTCCATATCCCTGCCCTGTTCTTCTACAACTTCTTTTACTTGTTCTGGACAACGAATAAACAAATCATCGTCACACAAAGAAATTCGCTTCTCTTTTTCCAAAGAATTATCATCAGGACGATTATGACTCTCCGATAAAGCACCTGCCGAAAACCACCCACGACTTGCTTGATCCATAATTTCACTTCTATATTTTTGTTCTTCCGGACTATCCGCAAAGGAGCATCCAACACCAAACATGGTAAAATCAGCATCCACATTATTCTTTTTGTTGTGATTGGAGAATTTAGGTTGCTGTTTTAGAATATGGGAATATTGATCCCAAGCATCTTGCAATTCTACAAACAAAGCTTTTCGTTTGAGTTTTCCATCATTTTGGATATTGGAATTTATTGATTCTTGATTTGTAGTGCTGTCCTTATAATAATGAGGATTTTGAAGGTTTTCATTGGCATAATATTTATCAGGGTGGAGTTCTTGCAGTTTTTCAAGATAGGCAGATCGTAATTTGGAATAAGATGGAGTTGATACCATGGTATTGTTTTCAAATAAAAGTTTCATGAGATTTTGTTTGGCTCGATGTGATGAAAAGGCCATTCCAGCTCTGGTGGTCATGGTATTTTATTTTGAAGGATTCGAATAGAATGTTGGTTTCTTTGAATGATAAGTGTTCGAATGCGAATAATCTAATAAAAAAAGAGGAAAGAATTCTTATTCGTGTTGGAGTTCAAATAATTGAATGCTTTGTGGTATGGTAGAGATTTTGATTTTGATTCAGCGCATGTATCATGAGACAATAATGGTTCCATCCAATACTGTGAGTTCAAGGGACACGTGTCATTCAGAGTTGGACACAGACTTTTTCTTCGATTGAAATTAAGAAAGTCTACTATACACACGATGAAAAAACTCAAAATTGGTACCCTTTGATGCCTTTCAATGTTCTACTCTATGAAGGGGCTTAGCTTGAAAGTAAAGAGTGTAAGTCGTGCTTCTAGAGGTTCTGGCTAGTCGTATTTTTCTTCACAAAATAATTGTTGTTGTAAAGAAGTATTTCAATATCGATGCCCAGCTGAGATGAAAATAAGAATTCTGATTCCCCCATTTTCATTCGTTCTCTGCTGCCTGCGTTATTGATTTTTCATGGTTTGTTTCGTCGCACGTAGGATCCAGAATTAATTATTGCTTGACGTCATCATATTGGGAGAAGAAAAAATTGATACCGTACTACATATTTCTCATTATTATGATATTAAAATATATATAATTGCAATTATATATATTATTAAAATTCGTATTATATTTATATTATATATTTATATTATATTTATTTTGTCATTATTGCGAATGGTGACATTCAAGTCAGCAGAGAACAGAGGATGATTATTGGCAGAACCAAAATGATAAAGACGATAGCCACCACCATTCTAGCCTCTATATCTTCCAATCTCACTCCGAATCTTGAAAATCCTCCGAACACTATTTCTCCTTATATTCATCCAGCACCCCCCGGAGTCGATTATTCCACCAATGCGAGTCCATTTGGAGCGATCCTCCGGGGCGAATTGCCCTCTCTCCCTATCCTCGAAACCAGTAACTACTACGCATTTCATGATCGAACTCCAAGAGCACCCTTACATGCACTCCTAATACCCAAACAACAGATTGATTCTATCTTGGATCTAACTAGTCCGAATTACCATCAACTAAACGAAATGAAAACATTGGCCTTGCAGATATTACAAACCTATCAAAGAGAAGCCTATGAAAAAGAGGATTATATACTCTGTTTTCACATCCCACCCTTTTATAGTGTTCCACATTTGCATTTGCATATCTTGGCACCAGCGTCTCAAATGACGAATATAATGAGAAATGGAAAATATCGTACTGGATCTCGATGGTGTGTTGGTTTGGATTATGCGTTGGAGAGATTACAACAGAAGAAGACTGTTTTACCATTTGGATATCCTTTCCTCAAGCAGGATTATTTTTGAACATAAGAATTCATTTGTAATATAAAACATGCATTTCATTTCATTTCACTTGATTTCCATAATTGAAAAGTTGTTTTGGCTATAATTATAATTATTATTATTATCAGCTCATTTTTGCAAGCTATCCCATGGGTGAGAATAGGATATGGTGGATGAAAAAGAGTAAAATGTACATGCATCTAGGATACGAAATCACAACTGCTTAGGTAATAACAGTGGGGGTTTCTGTTCCGCAGAAGGTCTTAATATCACATAATTCAAGTGCCACCTTCACAAGAACCTCAAGAGCAGAGGACACTTTCTCTTCCAACTTAGCTTCATCACTTTGGTATTGCTCAATGTACATACGAACAGTGGCACCTGATCCTGCAGTTCCAGAAAGACGGAAAATAATTCTTGATCCATCCTCCATCAAGAAACGAATTCCTTGCTTCTTGGCAACGGATCCATCTACAGGATCAGTGTAGGTGAAATCATCCGCTGTCTTGATAACATAACCCCCAATAGAACGACCAGTATTAGCGGCGGTGGCATCTCTCATTTTATCCATCATGGCAGTAGCTCCAGGTTTCTCTACTCCCTCAAAGTCCCAACGGCAGTAATAGTTTCTTCCATATTTCTTCCAGTGTGCTTTCACAATATCTTCTACAGAAACGAGTGGTTTGGAAGCATCTGTATTATAAGCAGCCAAAATTTGAAGCCATGCAAGGACTGCCCAAATACCATCCTTTTCACGAACATGGTTGGATCCAGTTCCGAAACTTTCTTCTCCGCAAATGAAGGGTGTGTAGTCCTTTCCATCATAAATCTCTTTGGAATCCATCAAGTTTCCAAAGTACTTTCATAATAATTGAAAAAAAGAAAATCATCAGAAATTATTCATCCCAACAAGTTTTGGAATGTGTTGCATCCAAGTAAGGTAACTCACCTTCCATCCAGTGGGAGTCTCAAACAAATCAAATCCTAAATCCTTAGCTACAAGATCAACAGCTCCACTTGTAGGCATAGATCTGGCAACACCCTTAAGTCCTCCTTGCATAGCAAAGAAAGGAATTGTATTGGCATGAGCTGCAATCACAGCAAGAGAATCAGAAGGAGTGACAAAGAATTGGGATCCCAAAATCATATTACGATCTCCATCACCATCAGCAGCTGCACCAAATGAGGGGATGGATGCGCCTCCAACATCAATCTTGGATCCAGTTCTATCCAATCCCATAATCTTTACAAGTTCTTTCGCGTAAGTGAGATTAGGGTCAGCATGGCCTCCGTTAAAATCATCCTTTGGAACAGCGTTCATGCAGACACTTGGAGCTTGTCCGAGTTCATCAACGAGAACTGCATTTGCATAGGGTCCATTTACCCCATGCATGGAATCATAGATCATAGAAAAATCACTACGATCAAGAAGAGCCTTGATCTTAGTAAAGTCGAATACTGTTTTTAATAGTTTCACATGTACCTCAGTGGAGCTAATAACATCAACTGTGACGGTTCTATCTTCGCCCTTTACAATGTAGGTTTTTTCCTTCAATCCAATTGTGGGGAAGTTGGTGCAGCATGGGTAAGAGGTGATTTCTCCGGTGTTTTTGTAAATGGAGGAAGTAAGTCCCTCTGGGGCAGGCCCTCCGTTGGCACAGTTGTACTATAAAAGTCAATAATAAAAATAATTGTTGTGAGGAACAATAAAGACAGGCACACAAGTAAGAAGTGTAGATTCAGATTGGTTAGATCAACACACCTTGATACCAAAATCTTCTTCAGGACCACCGGGGTTGTGACTGGCAGTCAAGATAAAAGCTCCAAAAGGACTTTGCCAACGTGGTCCCCTCTCACGGATAATAGCAGAGACGGCAGGAGTTGATAATAATCCATCTTCCCCAATCCAGATTCTATTGATACCAAATCCAGCAGCAATCTTTACAATCTTTTGAATAGCCACATCGTTGTAATATCTTCCATCTCCTCCAATCAAGAGTGCTCTTCCATCAGTCTCAAAGTCCACAGCATCGGTACCTTCTCCATTCTTCACTGCTTTTAGGGTACTAGCAACAAAGTTCTCCAAATAATTTTCGGTCTTTTCGAAAACAGCTGTTTTCTTACGAAGACCAGAAGTTCCGGGTTTTTGTCCATCGATAGGAGCGGTGGCAATGCTATCAACAGTCAAAGCCCCTTCGTGGTGGTGAAACTGACTAGTTGCGGCTCCCATTGTCAAGTATTGTGTAATATAATATCTTTATTCAGATAAAATTATGACTGCTGTAGAAGATATTTCATTTCGAAAAGAAAAAACACATACTTGGATGGACCCATTTATGGAATCTCCACATGCGATTTCTCCAATGTAGATACTCCATATCAAATGATGTACATCATCGTATCCACCATCGTCGACGACGTGCTTAGATTGATTTTACTATGTACGTAAGTGATTCAATTACCTTTCATCTAAATTCGGAGTTGGCCAGCAGCATAAGTATCTTATATTGAATAGATTCATCCAGCTAAAAACTTGGAATGTTTTATTGATGGCGTTATTCCGGCATCTAAAGTCATACATGCCTTGTGTGTGTGAATTTTCACTGAATTACAATACGTAAGTGATGTAGATAAGGTATTCTGCTGGTTGATTCGTATATTATGTACGACTAAGTTCACAATCTGTTTTGCACTTTTACGTCATATTTTTATTGAAATAAGCAATTGTGGTTGTATGACGTTACACTTCTTTTTATGAATTTCAGTATGTCCAGCTGCGGTTTCATGAAGACAACAGCCAAAGAGATTCTGTTACGTAGATGTTTCTTCTTACGTCAGAATCTATAACGCTCGACAAAATGTATGAAGAAATGTTGCCCGGGTATGCTACCGTACTAAAAATAACGAAGACATGTTTGATGTCACGATTGTAGTTCGGGTTTGGTTGATATCATGTTGTTGAGAAATTAATAGATAAAAATGAGTTAACCGCGTGGATGACGTGAAACTAATGGGGCTGGTTTAGGTCTTTGAGCGCAGCAAACTTGGTTTTCGCCATTCAGCCGAGCTTACAAACAAACAAACCGTACTGCTGGCTGTAGGTTTGATATTATGTAATAGTACAGCAGTTATTAGAGTACATCAACGTACTTAATACGTAATACGAACTAAAAATTACGATAAAAACATGCAATTACATCATGTACTGCGCACAAAATCCAAACAAAAGCCTATGCCCAGAGTTGAACTGGGGATCTTCTCCTTACAAGGGAGACGCGTTAACCACTGCGCCACACAGGCCTTCTTATGTCTTAGTTTCGAATTAAACATTATAAAGTATAATAAAAAAGGAAAATAGATCATTCGCAATCAGCACATCAGTTTTCGTCACCAACATTTACCAGACACCAAGGATATTGAGAGTGAAAGATGCATCAGCTGCAGTCTTGGCACGATTATTAATTTTGTTTATAATATTTCCTTGCAAAAATTGGATTATGTATACAAGGTTGTTGCTTGCTTTACATGTTGAAAATATTAAAAATCGTTTCCTACTTGTTTTTCATTTCATGCATGAAAAAGTTTTGAAATTTTAATTCTGAAACCTAACTTGAAATGATCAGCAACGAATTAATTAGGAAACATTGCAAGTTTGGTGAGAACACACATAAAAAAATTGATTTTTAAATAAGATCCTGCTTCTGCTGTCTACGATATATTCGTACAATCCCATACAATGAACACGGTGCCAGAATTTCTATGTTTTTGTACACGACTATTATACACAAAAGTACAACTTTTCGTCCCTATCAATATCAAATGCATTGGTTTTTGAATATCCATCAATGAATTCGTATATGATTTGTAAACGGCTTTTTTTTGTTTTAGTGGTGTTCATGCTTTGAATTGCAGGATTTGCTTGCTTTTGACACCGTGTTTACATATTGAATAAAAAAACAAAACAGACCCGGACAACTTATTTATCAGCAGGACGTTCACAGCGACGATAAAGCTTCGTGACTCTAAAATCGAACAGATAGTTAAAAGATGTCAAGCAGTGCAAACATAGAAAAGTCTCCAGCAAAGGACGTTAAGGATGTTGATCCGCAGGCAGCTATTGTCGAATCGACAACCAAGCCAAACACAAGGAAACGCGGCCGTTCTTCATTAAACACTTCTGAACTGACCACTAGATCAAAAAGGAGCCGTCCTATTAGTAGTGGAGATAGTGTAACTAGTCAAGGTTCTCGTACAAGAAGAAGTGCAAGAATTAGTGCCCGCACGCCTGGAGAAAGTGATGATGAAAGTGTGACTAGTCAGGGATCAAAGCTGAGAAGGAGCACACGAAAAAGCGTTAGAAAGAAGGCTCCAAAATTAGATTCTCTGCAAGAAGTTTTGGAAGGTAAGAAAGAAGAAAAATTTCCATCTATACCTACGGAAGTCACCACTGTGAATGCTTTGCCGAAGCTTAGTCTTCAACTTCCTTCTGAAAGTATGAAGGAAAGTAAAGTTCCTGAGCAACGAGCTCCTACACCAACGAAAACAGAAATTAAAAATACAGCTAAGTCATATATTGGCAATAAGCGTTTGCAAAGTCTCCAAACTCCAGCAAAACTGAAACCACCTAAACTTCCATCACCTGAATCCATGCCTGTTGCTGTACAAGCAATAAAACATGCACCAGTAGAACTAGAAAAACCTCTGCCAAAAGAGCCAACTATAGTAGAACCAGAAAAAACAAAAGAAATTAAAGAGATTATTGTCCCTATGGAGAAAGAAAAAGATGATTCAGAGTTTGCTGCACAACTGCAGAACGGAGTCTTCAATGAGATCTCTCTTACAGAAAAACCTTTGATCAATAATAATGATGAAACCGTCATCGAGGACGACGAAGAAAGAGCATTTGACACACCAATGTATAGAAAAACTCATTTTTGGATTCTTCTACTTTGTTTCACTTACGTTACCATATTTGCTGTGACTGGCTTTCCTTATGTTTGGCAAAGCATAACCAAAGTTTCTGATGATACTTCTGCCGATATCTCATCTTTGAACGAGAAACTTGATGAACCATTTGTCAACAAAACAGAATTTCCAACTGAAATTGAAGAGCAAACGTGCATCAGTGGCTTGTGCGATGACGAAGAGAAAGAAGAAGAAGAAAAGGAAGACATTGAAGATTCTGATCTCAATGCAGCTGAATCTCCATCTGAAGTTGAAGATATCCAAGATATCAATTGTGTGACTGGTTCTTGTGAGGAGGAAGAGGTAGGAACAATCGAGATTGCAAGTGACTCAATTGCCAATGCCACAGAAATTGCATCTGAGATTGTTGATGAAACATGCGTAAGTGAGAGCTGTGAGAAGGAGAAAGTGCAGGATGAGTTTGAATCAAATGGCTCAATTATCAACACAACAGAACCAAATTCCGAAACCGAAGATGATGAACTTCTTATTAAGGAGCAGGAGGAGCTTGATGGTATGATTTTGAAGAAGATTGGAAAGCTTGTGGAACGACAAAAGCAAATAGAGCAGGATAAATCAAATTCAGCTGCATTGAAGAAAGTACTAGAGAACCCTGTGGCCAAATCTGTTCTTTTAGGGCCTCCTGATTCTCTAAATATGGGTAGTATTGATGTGAGTTTTGAATTGATAGATGCACACATTCAAGAACAAACTGAGGAAATCGAAGTTTGGGAGAAAAAATTAGAAGAAGCTGAGATTGCTATGAAAGATGTCGAAAATATTGGTTACGAAACATTAGAAAATGCCGTGGGAAAACTTATCGAATTAGCTAGTGCTTCCCCGATCCCTGTTATTACTTCCATTTTTGATGAAAGTACCATCACAATACCAGGAGAAGAATGTGAATCAGTCGAGAAAGTCAAAATCGAACATGAAAATAACGAAGAAGCTTCAGCTTATGCTGAAGAAGTAGAAAAAGAATACCTTTCCCGTTCTGAGTTTAAAGATAAAAAAGAATATATTCTAGATCTGGCACAATCTACAACATCGGATCTAATTACTGATCCCACATTGTTTGCATCTGTCCGCACATGGGTAGAAAAAGTAGTTCATAGTGCAAAACAGCTTTATGATCTTGTAGACATACAAGACATGAAAATGGACGAACCAATGAAACAAAAGGATACTGGAATGGCAAGGTTTATGATTGAAAAACAGATTTCAGAGATGTTGGAGATAGAGGCTGCTGATGGAACAGGAAAAAGAGATTTTTCTTCAATTGAAGCAGGTGCATCGGTGATTAGAAAAGGATATCGTAAGACGTCTCCTTCGCTCGTGGACAGTTTGCCTATTGGTAACCGAATGTTAGCTGCTTTGAAATTGAGGTTCTATGGACATCAGGCTGAAGCCGCATTGCGTGAAACCTTTCCCAAATATGCATTGGGTCAATGTTGGTCGTTTGAAGAAGACAAAGTTTCGCATAGGTTTGAAGCAACAGCTGGAAAATTTGGAACCTTGTCTGTGAACTTACCACATGATGTGAATGTTGAAAGTATTATGATCGAGCACCCTTCCAAAGAAATCACTGAGTCCATTGGAACTGCAATTAGATCATTCCGTGTGATTGGATACAGTGATGATGAAGCTTCAGGATATCCATGGGATCTCGGTTCTTTTACATATGATATCAGTGAGTAGTAATTTTGTGTTTGAAAACATACTTGCTTCAATGTCTTTTCAATTTTCTGACAGGTTCGGTTTCTATGTTTCCAAATTCACCCCTACGTAATAGACGGCTCTTCTCCAGATCAGGAATTCAAAGTGGCGACGGATGTTCTAGGTACAGATGTACCATCATTGCGATCTATAACTCTTGCAGTAGACTCAAACTGGGGAGAGGAGTACTCTTGCCTCTACCGTTTCCGTGTTCATGGAAGTATGTAATTATTTATGAGGCGTATTTCATGTTTTGTATTGAATTCATTGAATAATAAATGATGAAAGATTTGTCTATATGAATTTTGATAAGAAATTTATCTCCTTGAAGAGTGTTTTTTATTCTATTTTTCTAAATGAAATGATAATGTTTAGTTTGTACCACCCTTATGGACAACATTTTTCTTGTATGTTCAAAGGTCAATGCATTTCATAACAAAATGTGAAATGTTTAGATAATGATTGTGGACCCTGTAGCAATCTGCAATGCCTTTATTGTGTACCATTCGGGCCCTTATTTGAGATTCAATAATTTCATTTTCAACAAAACATAAAACGGACTTTGAAGACGCTCATTTATCTTTCATCCTCTAGTCTCCGCAAAGTAGGATTTCCATTCATTCACGCTAAAAAAGATATCACATTTTCTCATAGGAATTTACGTAGAATATGAATATTTATGATGACAGCAATTATCTTTGCACTAAAGCTCAAGCGATTACATCATACACTCAAGTGGCAATAACAACAGCAGTTATAAACCATCCCCAGGAATAGAGTGAATTTCTGTTATATCTTTATACTATCTCCATAAGATATTTTTGTAAATGCAAGTATGATGAGGGGAACTGTAATATTAACTCGCCAGATTACGAGCATGGCAAATCGGAGTTTCAACAAGAGGACATTTCATGTTTTGTCTCAAAACTCAATGTCCAAATCAGATGAACTAAACCGATCTAACTCACAGGAGAAAAGTTCCAATTCTCTCTATCAAACTTTTAGGAACAATTTTAGTTTTGCGGGTCCTAAAAAGTTGGATGAGATATTAAAGACAGAAATGATTGAGGATAAATCAAAGGCAGATGTCACTGATTTATGGATGGCCTATCATGAACAAAAAGAAAATACATTTGGATCAGTTTTGCCAAAATTAAAGGGAGATCTTGTATTGAAACGGGCCGCCGAATGGTAAGTTTTTGGTCACAACTGGAAAGGTATCTTTTTTTGTTACGGATGAAAACTGAACATGAATTATTGTTTGTACCTATTTTGAACATGTTAGTCCCTTTTTCATTCAGCCTGTTTTTCGTGAAGGAGGGTTCTTTACTCTTTTATCGCAATTTCAAGCACCATCTTATTTTTTCTTAACCTATTTGGAGGATTTTAAAATGGACCCCAATCGAGCACAACCACTTGTAACTTGTTCCATCTTTTCAGATTTAACAGATAAATTGGATATTCACCTAGTTCGATACGATGTCATTTCAAAAGGCTTGGAAGATATAGAGGGATTCAAGGCAACAGAAAATATCTTACAAACGTATATCAAAGATGAGGAATTTGAGAAAGTGAAAACTTTTAACCACGACCCAAACAACTTTGATTTTGATGATTACATCTCTTGTCAGAATCAAAAATGGAAAGATGAATCCTCTTCGGAATAATGGTGGACTATGTAACATTGAAAACAATTTAACATACAAACTGTCATTGGTATATGTAATTATTAGTATTTTTCCATTCTATTTTTAAGAATTTGTCACAAGAAAAAGAATCATCTGTTGATCATCTTCTTGATGGATTGTTTCGATGGAAAAGATATGCAGCCATATGAATATTCATATAGGTATGCTTCTAAAAACAGCTGAGTGCGCCCTACATGTTCTCACTAGAAACATCGCATCTCAGCATCAGATGACGCATGAAGAAATATCGTGTCCGGAAGGTTTAGTACGTAATACGTACGGTCGCAGAATCTTATGAAGACATCACTTTTCAACACAGATTCCTTCAATCATAATTCACATCACACAAAAGAAAGTTCAGATTGTAAGGTGAAGGCTGCATTCGACAGGTTACAAAATGAGAAGAACAACACATCACAAAACCAGCAATTTCGATGGTATCTTTATGGCAATCCTTCTCATTGTATCTGCCAATCTTTCTCCAGCACACAGTTTTATCAATCAAAATCTCCCACTGAAGACTAACAAGGGTGCTTTTGTGGGAGATAATGTGATACAAGTATTTCCATTTGATAAAATAAAAAGTCATCAAAAAGAGAGCAAAACCTCAGGGGAATACGTCCCTGAAGAAGCATTTTCCCGTTGTCTTACTCCCCAGCACAAACTCGAATACAATGGATATATGCTCAAAGAATCAAAATGGAAAAAGAATCTCCTGAAACCTTTTCGGGTTGTCTTCCGGAGAAAAAATACCCAACCTGGGAC
>Ga0209092_10001116_pt1 | contig 26910 bp, 20 predicted proteins | sample FraStrMetagenome_FD_187446 | JGI IMG/M metagenome (GOLD analysis project Ga0209092, IMG submission 187446) | Marine eukaryotic phytoplankton communities from Arctic Ocean - Fram Strait ARC3M Metagenome (SPAdes) (version 2) | ecosystem: Environmental > Aquatic > Marine > Oceanic | place: Fram...
TCAGAATGGCTTATTTTTCGGAAAAAGCTAATTTAAAAAAATGAACGTGAACGTGAATCCATATTCATATTCATATTTCGCAAGTTGGCAACCCCTAATATATATTCTAACAGGTGACAGATGAATTTATTTGGTCTTTTTTTTACTTTACTTTCAAAATCTACTCTTGTACCAGTTGTGTTTTGTAGTAAAAGGTGTTTCCTTACTTTGACTTCAATTTTGTAGTGGTGTTACTCTTGTTCTTGGTATGTTCTTATGCTTATGCCAAATCCCTTTTACATTGATCTCTCATACAATCATCGAAACGAAATCACTTCGTCTCATACATTTTATCCTACTAAAATAGTTGAGACGAAGATATGTGTCAACTTTTTAAACTATTACTGAGTCGTATTACCAAAGACCTTTTGTTTTATCCAAGTGGCATCCCAACACTATTCCTAACAGTTTCAGTGAGGCTCAAAAAGTAACTGTCCCCTGATAGATATAATCATTGAAATATCGATTTGATGCCATTCCAAATGAAAGAATGACTTTGTCTTGACACAATGAGGTTCTGTTGACGTACACGGAGAGCATTAGTTTCATCTCTTTCACAAATTAAAGTCAAGGAATATATCTCATTCCAGCTGTTATTGGCAAGCTAGACTAAAACTTATCGCTGGATTTCATTGAGCCTATCGTTTGAATTTGTGAGTAAAGGTACTCGCTAATGTTCATCAGTTCTGTTCGAAAGGCCTTCCCTCGATTCACTTTATTTAACAAACACAATCGGTTCAATCTAAATCTAATTTTAATCGCAAATTATTTTATCGAAAGGTACTCTACATTATGTGTGCTGCTGGAGACGTGTGAGCTGGAACTGAACAAAATAGTCGTAATAACATTTCTCTGCCGATTTTCCAAAAAAGGTTTGCTGCTACTTAATAACTGCACAATACCCGATGGTTTGCGAGAGGCGATCTTATTTTGCAGAGTGCTTTTTTTAATACAAAAAAGACATCGAGACAAGAAAAAGTGATACGGTTTAACTTATCCATTTATCAAAAAAAATAAAACAAAATCTCGTTTTACCCTATTTCAATAATATTTACTAGAAAGGCAAAAACATCTTTTCTGACACAGAAACATGCCCACTGGCACAAAAATACTTTCTCTCTCTCTCTAGCGAGAAAGGCAGAATTTCTTTTATGCTACACCTACTAAAGTTCCTGTTGATTCATTCTCTCAATTTTCTGTTTACGCCTCATTTCATCGTGCTCTCGTTTCCTTCTGCCCTTGTTACCTCCTTCCATCGTCTGCACATACTGTCGAAGTTCTTGCTTTAACCTTTCCTTCTCATCCTCGTCAACTGCCTTAGCAATTTGCGCGCGAATAGAAGTCACGTATTCTCTATCTAACTTCTTCTTACGACGATGACTGCCTTCGCGGTCACTCACATTGTTTCTTTGATCGGACGATCCAAACGAAGTGTCCAGAAGAATCGTCCACAGCAAGAAGCTGAAAATTAAGATAATCCTCCATTTTCTATTGATTACCATTTTTGCGTAATCGCTTTAATTTTATCCTATACAGGTACCTGTGCAGTGCAATCGGACATTAATTTCCTTCGTGGTTGATGCATTTCGGTAGGCACATCACAACAACATGATACAAGAGATACATTTGTACAAGACAAAGATTCCCCATCGAGGTTAGTTACGGGTACATTTATGCGAAGTTTTGTTTTTGGCAAGAGTCTTCATATTTTCTTTTGAGGAAAAGTATGAATTTTTTGAGTGGCACCGTTGCTGTTGCGCCTAGCTAGAAACTTTTCCGCAACTTGAGGCATAACGGGACCTAACCTAAAGTAGCTCTAAAGGAAGACTTCAAGTAAGGGAGCTAGTAAGGGGAATTGACTTGACTGCCTTCGAAGCAAGGTTTCCAATTGCAGTTGAAGTTTTGTAGGATAAATCTTCATCGGTTTCACGATTTCTACCCATGTCTAGTAGCGCTTGAATTCCACCTTCTTCTGCGATGGAAAGATGATTTTCGTAGTTGTCGGCCAATTTCAAAAGGGCTAGTCCTGCGTAATGTTTAGATTCGGCGTCTGTTTTCATCATAAAAACGAGCGGTTTGACAGCGCCCATTTGAACAAGCAAGCGTTGATATTCCTTAATGTTAGCTAAGTTTGCCAAAATATATGCCCCGTAGTCTTGACATTCCTTGTCGGATAAAGAAGCAATGTTTATGATATGTCGAAATAAATCTTCGGTTTCGAAATGGGAGAGGAGTTCTTTATCTTTTGATAGGATAGCGAAGTAATAACTTGCTGCTCGTTTTATCTCTATTGAAGAATTCTTCAAGCAATTAATTACTTTCGATAGAGCACCGAGAGCTATCAATTCGTCTTTAACTTCTACATTTTCAGATAAAGAGCCGATTAAATACACAGCAGTATGAATTGCTTCGCTGTCATCAACCTGATCCAGCACTTCAAACAATATTTTCAATCCGCCATTTTCTGCAATCGATAACTTGGATTGCGGCATCGAACCTAATGCAAATGTATTTAGGGCCACCAGAGCATATTTTTTCATATCAACATCAGGAATTTTCAGCAAATTTAGTATAGGGCGAATACATTCCTTTTCAGATAATATTTCTTTATTTTGTCTATGTCTACCAAGTGATAACGAAGCAAATGCAAGGGCAGAAGATCTACCCGTTTCCATATCTGGACTTCTAAAGAAACGACAAAGAGTTTTTAGAGCAATATGGTCAAACATTTCAACTGCCTCGGAGCTCTGGCATAAATTACAATATATCAGTGACGAAAGTCTACGAACTAAGTCATCAGTGCTACTTGCAGCTTTGAAAAGAAGAGCAAGACAACACTTTGCCAGCAGTAATTTGATCTTTTCATTTGCGGACATGAAAGCTAAAATTTTCATTACATATCGTTGAAATACAATATTTGAATTGCTTTCTGCAATATTGAGCAGAATATCAATGACGCCAAAGTCCAATAATTTCTGATGAGACTCATATTCCAAGACAACATTGACCAAAGTATAAGCCACATTATTTTGAATTGATAACGAATTCTCATTTGCGATTAAATCACGCAACGCATGAATCAAAGACTCATTCGAAGCCAAGGTCCTTCGAGCATGATCACACAAAGATATCGATGCGAAAGAAGTAGCAGCAACTTTTTTGTATCCTTCGAAGTCATGTCCAGCAAAATATATCATAGTACGCATCACTTCGATATTGGAAAATTGATTGCAAAAATTAGTGTTTAAAGCCAAAGATCTCAAAGCAGAGGCTGTGTATCGCTGACAATGTTTTATTTTTTCTTTTGATAAGGAAATTAAGCATATTAGCCCACCTTGTTTGATAACGAACGGCTGAACTTCCTCGTTAGCACATAAGTTTGACAGTGATCGTGCGCAATTCTAAAAAATAATAAAATGAGCGAAACGAGGAATAAAAGGCAAATTTCAGCCATGTCAAAATACTCACAAATCTGATCTCTGTATTTGATCTATTATGCAATGTTGAAATTATTGTCATTACTCCTTGTCTGATCAATGACATGTGATATTGTATACTTTCACTAATATTCGATATCATACCAACAATTTGCGTGCGCAACACCTCTACAAATGTAGTGATTTGTCTCGAAAATAAATTAACTATTAAAGAGTCAATAATCTCTTCTTTTGAGTCCTGATTATAACTCATATGTCGTAAAATTGTTGTAGCAAGAATTTTCTCGGAATTATCTTTTCTCCGCAAAATATTTATCATCGCTTGAACAACTCCTTTTTCAAGTATGTGTCGTGAAGTTTTTGTATTGGACATAGACACAATATCACATATTACATTCAGAAAGTGCATTCTGATTGGATTGTTCCTTGAAAGATGATTTAATATATCATCTAACGATTCATGTATTATTATTGGATGAGAAAGTTTGTTTATTGATAACTTTCTTAATGCCAGAGATAAATAATAGATTAAATCTTCATCGTCCGTACTCGTTAAAATTGATAATCTTGGCAAAACTCGTTGTAAAAGGATATTGTGAGATTCCACACTTGTCGCCATATTAGATGCAAATCGGGCTATTTCTCTTTTGATATCCAAATTGTCTTGGGAAGTATGAGCCGCTACCAAGTCTATAAGTCCTTCTTCCGAGATGTAAAGATGGCATGACAAATTCTCGGTCAAAGTTGCTAGTGCCGACAGCGTTTGTCGTAAAACATCATGATCCTGATTCGTCAACAATAATTTTATTTTTCCCAAGCAATCACTGAAGAAAGATAGCTTATTGGGACAGATAATACTTAAATTGGATAGGAGACCTCCTAATTCTCGCATCAACTCGACGTGTTTTGGAAGTTTGTATGATCTTATTGCAACGCTAACTCCCTCTTGAAATAAATAAGGAGCACACCAAGAACGTGAAGCGAACGACCTTAATGACGATAATGCATGACATTGAATCTGAAAGCTTAATGATTCCATTTGATGAATCATACATGAAACAAATCCTTTCTGGAAGTATGATGGTGTCATATAAATTGAATTTGAAACGTTCATAATTGAAATAGATATTGTGTCTTTAACCACATTTGAGTGCAATCGTGACAATAAAGCTTTCATATTATTTTCTTGAATTATCACTTTCTGATTGTCGGTGTTTTCAGAAATATTTGCGATGATAGTCGCCGCAAATATCTGAAGCGGTGTATTATTTGAGCTTATCAATGTCATTGTCCTTCGAAGACCGCCATGAACTACAAACTGCCTTTGTGCGTTATCACTGTTTGTAATGTTGGCAATAAAATTGCTTGCGTATACTTGTGTTTCCACATCTTCATCTGCCATCATCATAAGTCCCGTTTGTAGACCTTTACCTCGAGTAACTTCGGCTCGTGCCATAGAAGTGGCTGCAAAATTGCTCAGCGTCATAATCGCAAGCCGCTTGCAATCGATTGAATTGGTCTTTGCAAGTTCTATGCAATACCTATGGATACTTAGATCAATCATTTTGGTATGAAAGTCGTAACATTTAGAGGCATTATAAACACACAACAGTATCATTCGATTCATTGATACATCAAGCATCATTGATGATTCGGCTGAAATTAGTTGCGAGAAAATTACCATCGCTGGGGAGCTTTCAAGAACTTCTTGACATCCCTGCGTACTGGATGACATCAAATTTGAGAGAACCATAAGCGATGCTGTTCTACAACTTTTACTTGTTCCTTTTACGGTATTCAATAAGGATGGCAGGAGTCCAGACTTTAGCACAAAAATTGAATTCAACGAAGAAGCGGTCAAATTAGTTAAGGCAGACAGCGCAAATTCTCTTGTTTTCTCGTTACAATTTTCCAAAATTGATCGAATGTAAGCAAGTCCATTTAATTTTAAAAATTCTCCATGAACGGCCTCTGTTGCAAGAAGGTTTCCAATTAACATTAATGAAAGCGATTCGTCTTCCTCGAGTCCTAAATGTAAAGCAACAAAAATAGTCGTTAGAAGCTTGTTACTTATCGATATCATCTCCGGCCTGAGAAAAGGTGCCCCATGCACAATACGATGAAGAGCTATCAAACTTAATTGCGTGCAATACTTTTCTTTGCCTTGATACGTCTTCAAAAGATCAACGAGTGAATTTATTAGAGATGTGTTTGAAATTATCTCACAATTGGCTCTGTCTACCAAAATGTTGCAAATAGTCATTAATGAAAATTGTACGCAGGCAATGTTCGACGAGAAAAATGATAAAATCATTCTCATCTCTTGTTCGCGAAAGATACTACTGCTTTTTTGACAATTTGTTCGATTCGTAGAAAGTGAACAACAAGCTCTCGAAACATTACAACGAGACTGCAAACTTCCTTTCGAAGCAAATTCCAACAAAGTGGAAATAAGGCCATTTTCAATCAGCACCGATTGAAACTTGTCGATTTCGCACAAATTCGCCAAAATTCCTGACGAATTATCAATCACGGTCGAGTTTTCTGATTTGCTAGTATGGGAAACGATAATGTCGTAAACGTTCGTTTCCAACAACCCGCGTTTCCAATTGATGCTTAAAGATGAAAGACATAAAAGAATATTGGTCCCAATCATATTTAAGTTTGGATTTTTGCATGTGCATAACAATTTACAACATCTTATTAGTATATTTGCATTACTATCACTTTGATCGTCATATACAACATTTTTAGAGAGATTTTCTAACGCAGAAGCGCTTGTTATTTGTGTCTTCGGAGCAGTACTTTCAACAAATTGGAACAAATTTTTTATGCAAAATGATTTCGGAAAGAGCAACTCTTCATGGTTTAGTTCCGTACTTGATAGCTTTAAGTAACATGTGGCAGCATGATGCAAACTTTCATTATCATCACTTGTCATCGCTTTCAAAGAAAGCCTTGACAATATTCGCAGACCTTTTTTTAAGAAGAAGACCCTATGACAACAAGAAGAACTCAACATATTAGAAAGCAGACGAACAGCTTCTCGACTGGTAGATAGAACTCCTCCTCGCATATGCATAAGGGCTATATCCAGGACTTGCTGAATACTATCATCTAGTAGAACTGAATGACACTCTATATCTTCTGCTATATTTGCAAACGTTGCTACTGTAAATGAAGTTACTTTCTCATCATTTTTATGGCAAAGCACAAATAAGCTCTCGTACATCTCTTCGTCATGAACGATTGACCTTTTATTTCGATCTTCTAATGAAATATAACAGAGATTTGATGATATTTCACGTAAAATTTCGACGCTGTCTTTATGTTTAGATATAACATCGGAAAAGTATTTCAGGCAATACCGGCAAGAAAGCATTTGTTTACGAACAATTGGTTGACGGCAAAGCTTTCGAAGTACCGATAATGCATACATTATTGCCGAATTTGGTATGCATAACAAAGGGGATAATATATCAATTAACGCGGACAAAAATTTCAATGGCGTGCACCCTAGAACTTGTGTATGGAATGACTCGAAACATGTCAGTTTGCTGAGAGCAAAACATGCGTACGTTCGAATTTCTACGTCATCATTACAAAGTGACTCCCTTAGAAACTGCAAACCGTTAGATTGAAGTAATGCATTGTGATAACATTCAACAGAGCAGATTGAGCACAATAATTGACATGCTGCACGTCTGTATAGGTCACTACATCTGAAAAAATTAAATAAAGTAAAAATTTCCTTGTTTGGACGAATATCAACTAATGAGCCATTTAACATCAATATCAAGCCAAAAATCTTTACAATTTCATCTTCATCTCGCTGGCACGCCTCGTAACACTTCTGCAAAATCGTATATTCACGAGGTAATATTACATTCGTACTTATATTTGACAGCATACGAGTAGCTTCTCGCCTCACAAGAACATTCGAAGTTTGAATTAATTTTAATAAAGCCACTTGATCCCAATATTCATTAATATCTTGATGCCATTCTCTGTTCTCACTCAAATTAGATAGAGTTCCTATGCAATAGCCAAAAAGCCCGTCATTATTCTCGCAAGGTGTCATACAATCGATAAGCTGCAGGATATAAGTCCTTCTTGATTCGTTTTTGTAGAAGATCCGTCGACATTCTTCAAATGTAGTGAGAAGATAGACGCATGAAGACGCTAGTAATCTGCACTCCTGATCCGAAGTAATCACTTTTATATTATTTAGGATAGCTTCAATCAATGTCGACTTAGCCACTGATACGGCAAAGACACCGTGACCACATAAACTACGAATGCACTTTAGTGACACGATACAGTCATATGTTGATTTTGATTTCAAAAGAAATATAACAGACTCTAACCCGCTTCTTTCGAGAATGAGTTTGCAGTTTACTTCGTTTACCGCTATATTCACGAGAGCAAAAGCTATACAACGTTTTATCTCCCAGCAGTTCTGAGTAAATGAAGTACTGACTAGCGTGTCTAATACACCATTTTCTATTATTGCTGAGTGAAGCGCTTCTTTACTCGCAATATTACCAAGAGATACAGCGCCGAATAAACTGTGACTTGTTTCGTCACTACATAACAACATCGTAAATTTCTCGATGTTAATTTTTTGCAGGAAACGCAATGGTTCATCTCCAATACAACCAGACAGTGATAAATTGCACAGCGTTGCTAAAATATCGTTTCGAATTGTAACTGCGCCTTGATCCATAGCTATATCAAGCAACCTATCTAGAAAGTCCATGGCAAGAATTTTTTGCCTCATAGCTTTACTTGTGGAGAGACCCCGAATAATGTTTATATGAATGGGAAGCAAATCGAAAGTTTCGTGTTTATTCCACTTTTTTTCGCATTTTAAATTGCTACAGACAATTTCAAGACATGATGACTTTGATAGAACTTCGTGACAGTTCTCGTTTGCTGCTAAGTTTGCAATGAAGTTTGTTGCGCTGAGAGCTAAGTCATCATGAACTTCAGAAGACTGATCTGTCAGAGCGAGCATTGAGTTTATGAGATTGGATTGAGATAAAAATAAATGGTGCCACTTTGCAGATGCCGAGATGTTTGTTAAAGCTGTGACTGCGTTAAGTGTCACGACGAACGCCACTTTCTGTGCATTCGTGTTGGTCGAAATGTTGAGCAACTTTATGATCGGCTCCAAAATACTTTCACTCATGACAGTTTCTTGCACATCGATCAATGAGGTTAAATTTCTCAAAGTGATCAAAGAGTATTGTATGCTCTTGTCATCTTCGTTTGATATCGCCTCAACAATAGGTATAAGAACGCCGCCCTGGACTATGTCTAATGTAAATACTTCATTTGATGACAAATTTGCAAACGCCCTATGGCATTCCTGTCGACATTCTAGATGACCTTCAGAGAAAACAAATTTCAAATGCTGCAAGATACCAGATTGGAAAAGCAAACCGTGATTCTCTCGTTCCTCAGCGAGGTTTGCAAGTGCTGCACAAGACTGATGTACAATTTGTTGGTTATGTATTCCTTTCAATCTACCGAGACGATAAATTGCTGTCAAAACTTCACAATTGTTTGCCATAGCACATTTGTTTTGCCTCGAAGTTTGCGAGAGATTTCTCAAAGCGGCTGCAACTTCAATTTTAAGCTCAACATCATACTCCTCGTTCGCAAATTTAATCAATGCGGTGAAATGATCACTCCAAACGAGCGACTTGGAATTATCGCTGCACATTTTCGACAGGAAGCGAATAGTAATCAATGTCATGATCGTTGCTTCATTACTGTTCTCATTAGAATTGATTATTTCACACAGAGAGTTAATAAGGGAAGGTGACAGTGTTTCAATGTACTTATCGTTTGTGTTTGCCGTGCGGATCAAATTGTGCAAGCAAAATGTCAATGCATATCTCGAAGTCTCATCTTGAGATAACGACAATGGCAGCAAATGCTTTATTACGTCCGATCTAAATAAATCGACATGATTATGACAATAGTTTGCGAAATTTCCGATGGTAATTCCCGCGAAAGCTTGACACAAATATGACTCTTGTTCACCTAATAATATTATTAAAGTTTTCAAGATCCCAAGAGGGGTGCTCAATAAATCTTTGTGAATATTTTCTTTACAGCTCATCAATGCAACAAATCGTGAAATCTCTTGATGAAGTTGGCAGTTGTTTGAATGCTTGGCAAGGCCATAGACTTCCTTCAAGCAGCCTTCATTGATTATTCGAAGTGTAATGAAGGAGTCATTTATTTCAGCCAGATTTGCCAGAGCAGCCATTGCTAGTGTTTGGCACGAAAACCTTAATTCTGGTGTTTTCGTTGGTGACGTATTAAGACACCCACCCTTCAAAACATTCATTAATGTTGCTATAACTCCAGATCTGGCGAGAAACTTTTTATTCTCGTCTTCTAACGAAAGATTGCATATCGAGGCAATTGCCTCGAGCTTTGTTAAGCCGTCTACACTGTTATTAACACAAGAGAGTATAAGCGGTTCCAGTACCCCATGATCGAGTAGCTTTTTCCGGTAATCTCTACTTGAACCCATTCCTCTAATTGCCAGAATTGCTTGAAAATGAGCGTTAGTGTCGCTACTTGTGGATGGAAAGCCATGATCAAGAACAGCTTTTATAAATATGTTTTGAAAAAAAAATGCCAAGTTATCTGGATTGCTACAAAGATTTCCCACGATACAGATAATGAAATGCCTGCATTTTATGTCCCGATGATTGATATATTTGTGGATATGGTCTTTTCAAAAAGATACGATATATGAGAGCTAGTTGGCAATCAATAGGTTCGACATTTTCGAAACTTATTTAATCAAAGATCGATAGAAATAGTAAACTTACGTCCAAAAGATTGCAATATATACGCATGGGATGATTGATTGCAAGAAAAGTTTGCTATTGCAAGGAGTGCATATCGAACAATTTCACTGTTATCATGTTCAGAATTTAGTATACCAGAAATACAGCATTTGACGAGAACAGAAAGTATGCATTCTCGTTTATTTGTTCCTTCTAGAAGGAGTGCATCATGTGTCGATGCAGCCGCTGACAAATTAACGATGCACATTGCTGCCATACAAGTGCAAATTTTTCCCAGTTGACTCCAACTATCGCAAAGAATCTGTACAATGCGTGAATCTTTTACGATCTCCTCAGCATATTTTGAAATTGTAGCGATGTTTGTTAATGCCCGAAGACCTTCACGAAAAGTAGATGCTTGATCATCAGATAACGGAAACATGCGAGATAATGTGTCAATCAAAGTTACGATCATATCTGTCTTTACTAAGTCTCCTATGTTGTCAGCATTTTCTCCAATATTCGCTATGGAACACATAGCACACCTCAACATCTCAATTCCATCGTTACTGCTTAAAAAAATATGATGGTTACACAAAGCTGCACTGAGGCAAGCTAAACCGCCATGTTTACATATCAATGGACTATTCTCAGGAGAAAACGATAAATTTGCAATTGCTGGAAGAGTCTCGACTCTGACAAGCAGCTGCTCTGCACGTGACAAATATAAAACAGCCTCAAGTCCTCCTTCCTTTGTAACTACCTGCCTCAAATCTTCATCCGATCCCAGTTTTGATATGCAGTAAGCTGCGTATTGACGAACTTCAGTATCAGAAGAATTTGATAACGCAATGAGGAGTGGTATTGCATCTTCATCCACGAATGAACGGTGAGTAGCCACGCATGTTGATAAGTTAGCTAATGCGAGCATTGCGAACCGTCGTATTTGTATAGGGATTGTTGAACTTCTAGCAAGTGAACATAGTGGCTCTATAGCACCTGCCTTGACTATTTCTTCACGATGAGGCTCATGTGTGCACATATTTCCAATGCCGAACGCACCAACACGTTGACAAGCAGTATCATCTGAGAGAAGGAGAGAAAGGAATAATTGATGCCCGCCCGTCTGAACTATTCGATCAGAGACAAGCTCTTCATTGCTTGCTGCAAGATTTGCAAGAAGTCTACCGGACTCGCGTTGAACCTCTACGAAACGTGATCGCATAACAGATACGCATGGCCGAATGCCTCCTGCTTCAATCCCTATTATTGCTTGATGTTCTGCTATTTCTGAAATATTTGCCAACGCAGCACTACTTTGGCTAGCAATAAACATATCATCAGATTGCATCAATTGAATGAGAGGTAGTATCGATCCGCATTTTGAAACTTCATACTTGTTTTCATCGCTTTGAGTTAAGTTACAAAATGCGGCGGAAACTTCACGTAAAGTTTCAACGTCTTCTGACGCGAGCAAACTTCGAAGGGGTTCTAGAGCACCCTCTTGTACTATTTTTATTCTAGCTTGAACTGATACACTGAGTCCTCTCATGGCTGCACATGCCTTCGTTTGTACATCAACATCTTGGCAGTATAACAAAGAAATTAGTGGTTGAATGCCGCCATTTTTTAAAATAAGTTCATGATTTGTTGGATTGCTGCTCAAATTTGAAAGTGCACATCCAACATAGTATTGCAACATTACATCAGGTGTAAAGTTTGCTGACGAGAATATGGCGCCTAAGCCGTCATTATCAAGAATAATTTGATGGTTTGCGATCGTCGCAGAAAGATTTGCCAACACCAAAACTGCGTAGCGACGGGCTTCTATTTGACTCGACGTACTTTTTGCTAGCGCAATTACAAGAGAAATGGTATCACACTTCGCCATTATTTGTTCTTGTGATGAAACCGTTGTTGATAAGTTGGCCAAGCATAATGCTGCGAACCGTTTACAGTTGATTTCTTCTTTCTTCAAAGCATCCGTCATACAATTTAAAATACCTTCTTGAAGCAATACTCCTTGGAATTTCATGTTTGCAGCTAGATTTGAAAGGCCACGAATAGCTTCTCCTTTACAAATTAAGTCTTCTGATTTACTGAGAGCCATTAATGGAGCTATCCCCTTCTCCGATAAGAAACATTCATGAATATCTGAAACCTCCAATAAACTTGCAATTGCGCTGGACCCATGACGTTCAACTTCCACGTCATTCGCGAGAAGTAAAGATAATACAGAAGATATTGCTCTATCACAAATATCATTTTTATTTTCTTCCATACATGATAGGCAATTGAATGCACCAGCAACTTCTCGAAGCAAATAAATATCTCGTCGGTCTGATGCAGAGCGTGCTATTAGAATGAGAGGATCGATGATACCTAGACGCACAACTTCGATGCGATAGTTTGGATCAATACAAATACTCCGAAGAGCGGCTAATGCCTTTCTTTGGGTGTCAACCTCATCACAACATGCTAACGAAACTAGAGGTGTTATAGCACCTTCCTGAACAATATCACCTCGATGACAACTGTTGGAGGCAATGTTCGCTAACGCAAAGGCTGCAAATTTACAACAGTCAATATCAGCTTCGGAACTTTTCAACAAAGTTACGAGAGCGGATACACCGCCAAGCTCAACGATACAAAAGTGATTTGCAGGATCAGAAGATAGATTACCAATTGCTATGGCACAGTATTGTTTAGCTAGATAGTCGGCACATTGACTTCCTTGCTCGTCGTTTTCTCGCTGTAAGTATGAAATTAACTCCATCGCGGTTGCCCCATCCTGACCAATCTTAACACGGCACCTTGCAGCGGATGAAACATTAGCAATAGCCAACGCAGAAAATCGTTGAGCTTCGATGTCTGGTGTACTGGAAAGTAAAAGTACGAGTGTCTTAATTCCTCCTTTTTCAAAAATTTTCAAAAGAATATCACAGTCATCATCATTATCATCTCCCTTTGTACTTTCAATATTCGTAATTTCTTTTGGTCTAGCAGTAGCAGACAGCTCGGCAAGACCAAATGCAACTTCCCGATGATCACGTGGACGCCGCGCACGGCGGCCTTTTGCTATTAATGCCTCTAATAGTTTGCCCATGACTTTTTGAAGGTGGAGATGTTGTTGGCAACACTCTTTTTCTTTCTAAAAATATCAGCGGTACACCAACATTGCAACTTATATCAAAACAGTCTGCGCCGAATCATTAATTTAGAAGGTATATCCTCTCAAGTGGAGGATGAAAGTTCTAAGTCGTGAAAGCAGCGGTTAAAATAAAGTTTTCAGTCCTCATCTTTCGTTCAATCTATTCTAAATTCATAAGAAAATCTCGAACGTACGAGCTTCTTGACTCCTCTTAATTAAAAACGAACTTATCAGATAGACTTAGTATTATGTACTTAATAAATTCTTTCGTAATATCATAAAGTTCGACGAGCAGATACCTCGTTTAATATGACCAGGGACTGCACCTCCTTCAATAAGGGATAGAATCCTGTATAAATTCCTGTCTCGAACAATAGTTACGCTTATTCAAGCATTCATAAAGCATATTAATTGTTTTAAGATTATACATAAATTTTTAATAGGTCGAATAAATTTTCACGCTTTATCACTCAATGGATCAGAAGTCAGAACAAACAAAATTAAAGTTTTTCTTTCAGTACATTTTTAAAAAACTTTTATAGCTGATGAGACTATTTAAAGTTGTCGTTGCATATGTTCGAAAAATTACAATTAATTTCTTATTTTCAATATAATGTACATCAATCCATAACTAATCTTCGTTTCTCGCCAAACTGCCTCTTTTCTGACACGAATACGTATTGGTGATACAAAAGATCTATTTCGATGTTTTGGTATCAAAACTTCAACGAATAAAATCTAATTGAATGACACATTTCTCGGTCGAAAGCCGCCCGTTTCACTGAATGTGATCGTTAGAGGAACTTCAACTGATTTTTTCTCGCGAAACCTTCGATAGACGAAAATAAGGAGAGCAAATATTATTCCAATACCAGCAACGCCACTTATCAGCTGAAACCACTGGTTGAAATAGAAATAATCTTTGCCATCTTTCTGATTATTTCCTGTTGTAGACGTTTGAATAATCAAATTAAAACGATCTTCCACGGAGGGAAACATTGACACAATTACTGATGGATCACCAGTTGGTATTATTGACGGGCTCGATGATGGTGTAGTCGATGGAGTAGCGGACGGCGACAAAGACGGGCTCGATGATGGCGCAGTCGATGGAGTAGCGGAAGGCGTCAAAGACGGGCTCGATGATGGCACAGTCGATGGAGTAACAGAAGGCTTCAAAGACGGACTCGATGATGGCGTAGTCGATGGAGTCGTGGTTGGTTGGGAAGTAGGATTTGTCGTTGGAGTCGTAGTCGGTAAAATTGACGGTACATACGTTGGTGTCGTAGAAGGAAACATAGACGGACCTGATGATGGAATAGGTGAAGGAAAGGTAGTGGGTATCAAACTTGGTATCGATGACGGATTCACCGAAGGAGGATTAGTTGGTCTATCGGTTGGAACAGAACTTGGATGCATCGTTGGAGTCAATGTAGGCGATGCAGACGGATGATAAGTTGGTGACATAGACGGATGTATTGAAGGAAATACAGAGGGAGTACTAGTTGGATTCGTTGTTGGCAGCGTAGAAGGAAGTGAGGTTGGTATCTCAGTCGGATTCATTGAAGGGAATGTAGAGGGAATAATAGTTGGAGTGCTTGTTGGGTTGGAGCTCGGATTTAATGATGGAGTCCATGTTGGCAGCGTAGAAGGAAGTGAGCTTGGTATCTCAGTCGGATACATTGAAGGAAATGCAGAAGGATTAGTAGTTGAAGTGCTGGTTGGTTCGAAGCTCGGGTTTACTGTTGGAGTCGTTGTTGGTGATGTAGTAGGCAACTCCGATGGAAAAGTCGTTGGTTGTGATGAAGGTATAGTACGAGAAGTAAAAATTGGAACATCATTATCGAGAGCCAATTGAGTCGGACCATGCGACATAGAATTACTACTGGTTGGAAACAAAGAAGGAATGTTGCTGGGTACCATAGAAGGCAACACCCTTCGATTTTCAGAAGGAACAACTGCAGTCTTACTTGGCAATGTGCTAGGAGAATTCGGCGGAAAAATTGATGGAAACTCACTATCGTCGGTCAACTTGTTTGGTGCGGCTTCGAGATTTATTTCAATATCTATTAGACCGAGTCTTTCGGTTCCAATGATTTTCCTTTGTAAAATTTTGCTAGATGAATCGGTGATCGTTCCATCGTATTGAATATCGTGTTCGGAGAGAACGAGGCCCGTGCCTTTTCTGTGATCGACGCTCACATCCTCGTTTGTGGAATGAACTCTAATAAAAGTAAACACCCCAATCAATAGTTGAAGCCTCCTCATTCCGTCTCTGCATGAACATGAATGATAATTTATTTGAACGTTGTATGTGAACTGGCATGTGTATGGCTTTAACGAAGAGAAAAAATTATGTGTTCCAATTGTCGATAATATGTGTCATAGGTTACTGTTACGGCATTGCTATTAATATTCACAAATGTACGTATATTCTTTGATGAAGGTCGCCTCTAGATAATTAAGGTGTTCGCCCAAATTCGTTCTTTTTCAACTGTTTATTCGGTTTCTGATCAAAGAAAGATGTGGGATTCTTCGCTAATCGAATGTGCTTGAATGTCATACGAATGTCATACGTGTGTGTACATACGCTGGGAATATAACGTCATTTTTCAGATTTTCAGTTGCAGCTGGCAGCTGAAATATCGTTTTATGGCGAACTTCATTGACCTCTACAAGATCCTTCCATCCAGTTCCCACAATAATTTGGCAGAGTATGCCCTCGATACATGCACCGTACTCGTGTGCTTCAGTTGCAGGTATCATACAAACTAGCAATGAACACATTCGAAAGTCAAATCCTTCGTGGAATTTGCATATTTTGTAAAGTTTGGTTACTCTACTCGTTAAACAGAGTTGAGGAATGTAGCAACATTTCGCGTAAAGTAAAGGGTGTGAGTGAAAAAGTGATGAAACGTCGTGATATAATTGTTGTGCCCTATATGCTTACACAATATATAAATGCACCGAAAAAGGAAGACAAATAAGAAACTCAAAAGGAAAGTTTTCGAGCATGGTTAAAACGGAATGTCAGATGTATAAATGGCGTCCATAATTGAAACAACTGCTGCATTATTACTCTTACTTCGGACAAGCCATTTTCCTTACCAGAAATACATACATTCCTGCTAGGTGACATTCGATGCATTAAATTCTTCAGCCTTGAATATTCCACTTTTTCCTACAAATGTAAGGACCTTATCGGTATCCTCTAGCTCACTTTGAAAGTTTCGGATAACTTTCTTCACTAATTTTGCAATACGAGCGTCCGCAGTTAGTACAAACGAGTGGATATGATCATGCTTCACTTTGCTTTTTAACGTGCAATCATGCATCTTCAGAAAGATTAATACAATAGACTCGATAAAATCAGCTGAAGATAGGATTATTTCCAAAACCTGAATAGAATTTCCCCCTTGATTCGAACTCATCGAGCCAACAGTAACACGAGATATCACTTTTTCGTCTGTGTCTAAGGTATCATTTAAATCATATGATTCGAATATTCTTTTCAATTTCCAGACATCTCCGCATGACAAGTATATCGCATCGAGATTTTTTACGGTACCTAAGTTGTCTAAAAAATGGTCAATCATGATAAGAAAAAAAAACTTTTCTCAAATAGACCTTCAATATAAAACATTTTACTCACCAATCTTTGGCTTCATAAGGATGGCTGTTAAACGTATAAGTTCAGGGTGTTCCATCAATAAGAAATTAGATTTATACACGATTTGGTATTCATAGAACTAGTTACACTTACTATCAAGATTCCTTCTCTCATTCACACTCTCAGACGTCGCTCCTCTTTTATCGAAATGTACGGTCTTAATGGCGAATAACGAATCCGAAACAGAAATATCCTTGGGAGCAGATTCAGCACTTTTGGATAAACGCACATCTGTGACAACCTTCTTTCTCATGAGGTTATAACTAGGCATATAGCTCAATAAAGCAAGCCTTAAACGAAGCTTTGCATTGGGTTTTCTAAGTATTCCTTCGAAAATATCAGTTTTAGTAACCTTTTTGCAGTACCAAATAATATCATTCCAAGTCATTTTCATTATTATTCCAGCAATGTCCGGCGAGGATTTAAAGTGAGGATGGTTATGTAGGCATACAAGTAGCAAACGACTTTCGTCAGGTAACATTTCCATCGCCTCATCTACTTCTTTCTTTGGTGCATCCTTTAGCATCTCCATAAGTTCGGCAAAACTAGGATTAAAAGATTTCACTTCTTCTTGTTCTAGAACATTTTGCACCGTCTTTGCGGTTTCATTATCTTCACTATCAATATCGCTAGTATCAGCATTATCGTTTTGAACGGAACTTATTCTCTGCGACACCGTCTTTGCGGTTTCATTATCTTCACTATCAATATCGCTAGTATCAGCATTATCGTTTTGAACGGAACTTATTCTCTGCGACCACTTTGGGACAAAACATATGAGAAGTCCAATGGTTGTCGATGATATACTGATGAACATCGGTGCCTTGTTGAGGTAAAGACATCAATATCAGACAAAAAATGAAGCGCTAGACTATAGAGAAAACGCAAACATACCATTAAGTCATTTTCATCCAACGTATCGAAACTAGAATCTTCGGAAACAACGTTGTCATCGTTGCAAAATGGATCACCTCTCAACGTATCCGATGATTTTTGACGAATATTTTCGTAAATACCACTATTGACTCTTTCTCCTACAGCATAGCCAAAAGCTTTCGCGTAAACTTCATTGACCGGGAATGCGTTACTTATGGTGAGGACAAGACCCGTAGTTTTTACCTTATTGCAGTGCTTCATATTAGGATCGGTCATAATCTCAACGTATGCATCCTCTTTTATGACTGCTGCAACACAATGTCCACTATCCATACCATCATTGAGAATTGATGTGACGTTATCGAATCTTTTGATTCGTTCAATAGATTGGGGGCTACTCCATTCCTTGAACAATCCTGTAAACACATCAAAAACAGCTTCTTCTATACATAATCCCGCAGGCGAATCCATATAAACGTCGTTCAATGTGACATATGTCGGACCAGAATCGTCCAATACTAATGCTGCTGCACTAGAAGCGGTATACGCCGTCAGGACAATTAGAGCAAATACCATGAAACCTGCTATAATAAACTTCTCCGCAACGGTGGGTTCTAAAATTAAACAATAGAAAATTACAAAAGAAAATTGAATAGATTCAAACAAAAATATACACACCTTCGCTCTCACTTGTAACTTCTCCTTTCGCCATGCTGGTGACACCATAATATGAACTATTTCCTAACTGCTGAAAAAATCTGGTAGTGGAACTAGTGCTATTCACATTAGTTTTGCTGTCCTCCGCTTCAATCTCTTGTTCATTGGCGTAATGTTGTACGACATAGATTGAGGAGGACATATATAGCACGACAACTGCTAATCTTATCCACGCTCCAGTTGTAAATGGAATAAGTGGTGTCTTCATCAGCGTAAGAAAATTCGTATCAACGCTGTCTTCATAAGTAATCAAATAAAATGCATCCTGATACACCGCAGTCGTAAATGATGATAGAAGCAACCGTTGGTTTGTCGTCCAGAATGCACCAATGCACAAATCTGTCTCGTTTAATGCAATGTCGTGTACGCATTGAGTATATGAAGACGTGAAGATATCCTTACTCTTCTGCGTCAAATTTGTGACATTTGCGCTTATGTTATACGTTTTAAAAATATCGTTCATGAGGTCGACAGTGCTACCTACACGGCCACCATGTTCGTTTGTGGCTAAAGTGTAACCATCACTGGAATCTCCCGGATAGCTTACTCGAAGCGTCTTGTTTATAATGTCCAACATAACCCGATTATGACTGTACAAATCGACATTGCCGCACGTTTCCAGTGACCAACCGACGTTGGTGCCAGTTAGACCGCTTAGGTCGGTGACATAAGAGAATGGACGTTCACAATTATTCGCATCGATAAAGCACCATTTTGAGTCACATGATTTAGCTACATTTCCATTATTAGTATTGTCAATGACGTACTTTATAAAATATCAAGATCAACTCACAATTACTGCCTGTCGTACAACTGCTCGAAACGAAGTTTTTCTCAGGATCTCTTAACCATGGACGACACTCGTTAGCACCAAAACCATACGGAACGCACTTCATTGTTTCGCTAACGAAATAAAGTCCATCAGGGCAATCGTTTTGCGGAATATTACCCATCGACCAAGGGTCAATACATGGACATTTATCGCTCGCAGGGAGATAATCATACTGCTGTTCTTCTGCTACAACTTCGCCTACACCAAAACAGAAAAAAACGACGATTGCTGTCGTGAAAAACATAGGGATGAATCAATCAGATGTTTTCGGACTGCAGATGATACAGATGAGTGGACGTGTCAACTATTGCTAAAAATGCAAATATATTCCAATTTGCTTATTACAGTTTTCTCTCTCCAGATTCTGAAATTGGGTGTATGAGTGTCAAAAACATGTTCGCTTTATGTATGACCCCTTAATATTTTTCTGGTGGTTGCCAAAAGTAGAATAAATTTAGTTAATTCTCTTTCTTTTTAGATAAGTCCTAATCGCATATTTTGCAATTCGACTATTTGTTCGTTTGTCGATTAAATATATAACATTTATTAAAATAAATACAACAAGTATTAAAATAAATATAACATGTATTAAAATAAATACAAAATACTACAACTTTTTTAACATTATTAAATTTTTCAAAGTCGATTTTCATATAGCTGATAAATGTGAATCACACCCTCCTTAAAATGTCATCACTATATCACAAGTTCGAAAGTAGAACAAACGACCATTTCCATCTGATCTTTATTTGTGAAGGGTTGTATTCCGTCCCGCCCCAGTGATCACGGAACGCCTGGAGCAAGACAAGAGGTTGTGATGGGATATGGGACGATGGGACGCCAGGACGTACCTGCTCTCAGTAACCTTCTCGCATGCAGGCTATCATTAAAGGGGTTTTGTAAAATCTAAGAATGAAACCGTAACCATCACATTATATATTATCATCGTCAGCAATATCAGCACTATAACCATTGGGTAGAACTCTATCTCTCCCACTTGGTGCATTCTCTATAACTCTAAATAACAGACACTAAATCAGGCCGAAACCTATTACGAGCCGTAACCCTTTATTTGCAAGGGAGTATAAGAAACAGGAATGTCCCAATATCCCAGTGACGGCGCTGGGACGAAAGTTCCTGTTTTGTTCCAATGGGAAGTTCCAAAAACATGAACGAACTTCAACCGTATAAATTTGATATTGGAAAAATAAATTACGCACTTACCCCCATCTTCCACCAAAGAATGCCATCAAATTTTGTTTAGATTGTTGGCTTTTTCTAAAGTTGACATATTATCTAATGTTGAAATTCATCTTTTCAAAGGAGACAAAAATAACAAGATTTTAGCTGCTATGTCATTGTCACTATTATGGTTGGTCAATGTCGGTAGGAGTTTTTCTGGAAGGATTTTTTCGCCATTATGGACAGGTTGCTCGCTGTCCATAGAAGACTTTCTGCATGAAGTTTTTCCTAGTTACGGGCAAGCGAAATTGTTTTCAAGAGTAAATGGTAAATATATTGTACATACAGTTGAAATTCAAATCTTTCGATGTTTTACTCCATTACCGGTTGAATTTAAGTTGTACGTCAATTTTTGATATGAAAAGTGAATCTTGAGTATAGAATTGATTTAAAAATACTAGGAACATATTTTTAAAATATAATCTAATCATTACGAACTTGAAATACATTGTACCAAAATATATATACTAATAAGTTCTAGACTGATCAACATGCATACCTTGGCGCATTGTATATATTATACATGTATATTTATCATGGAGATAAAAAATCATTTACCGCTTGAGAGAGAAATTCAAAATGTACCGTAATAGATGCATGTCAAACATTTATTAATATTTGTATATATATTTTCTTTGTTTGTATTTTGTATCTTCCGCGATTTACGTGTTAAAATATGTGTCAACTGCGAGTGTTCAATCCGATACGAACCTATCGAAAATAATGCTCGATGTAAACATCCAAGTACTTCCATTTCATAAGCTTTTTCGGATGAATACTCTAACGAATGTGGCGATTGTTCAGGCCCTATATAGCGAAGGATCTCATTATCACACGCATGACTAGATTGAGGAGTACATGTATCCGGTATATATACGAGTACTGACATGTTGAATGAGAAGGATTGACGATGCAGTACTCGACCAAGAAGAAGTATTGCGAGAGATTAAAAGTGATGAAGGAAAATGCAAGATGATAATTATAAGATTGAAATGTAAACTAGGATTGATTTTCTGACTCATTTGCAGAAGATAACCTCAAGATCAAGATAACCGTTATTATGGAGCTAACATACATTGAAGTTTTAAAGAGAAATTAAAAAAGCAAAAGAGGTTCCAGGATCCCTATGAGCAATATGTCGAATCGATTTCGTTGGGAGGGAGGTGCAGAACCTGGACTTCTGAAAAGTGATAATTTGTTAGAAACTTTACATGTCAAGCAATATTTAAAGATTCGAGTAGAGTTTCATTACAATCGAACTAGCCGAATGACTAACACAAGTACCGAACCTCGTTGACATGAAGAATCATACGAATGTAACGAGATGAAAATTAGCGTTATACATAACTACTATAATTGCTTAGACAATATAAAAATGATATCTGGATGAAAAGATGAAATAAACAAAGTTACAATGTACATTATATTTATTTAGTTGTCGTGTTTAATGTTCCGATAATGTAACATCTGCTACTATTCCTTTGCTGAATTCCCCCCTAATTCCTAATAAATGCAACCTAAAACCGACTTATATCTTTCACTATACACCTCTCGGGTCAAATAGATTTACTGTCAAGGGTCAAGCATTTGAAAAAAATATCTTCGAAGACGACGATGTTGATGCTATCTTCGAAGACGACGATTTTGACGATTTATCTGATGTGGAACATGTCCACAGTTGTAGCACCTACTTCATCGATGGATTGTTTGATATGAACACCTTTGAGGCAGCTGGTGTTGACGTCAACAATTCAAATTCCACACAAGACATTCAAACCGAGGACGATGAAGAAGATATTTTTACTGTTGACGATATTTTAGTTTAGTAACATTCTATTTATTTTCGTGTTGCTGCTTGGGACGGGTCGTTCATTGTGCTCGGTCCGAAAGAACTAGAAACAGCACCTGCGATGCAATGGCAGCTGCTAGCTAACAGTTAGAGAAAATCTAAACTTATTAGTAGACGTGAGGAATTAAATGACACATTTTTATAACTTTCTAAAATCCAGAAAAGTCACCAATCAAAAGTATCCCACGTACTTCAGTCTCAAATTATTGTCAAAAAAAATATCCCGATTTAGTGAAAATAAACATGTTCGTTTTGTCCTTTAGTTCGATCAACTCGTTCATACTGGTTGGCTGAACCCAACGAAGTTTCCCATAAGCTTGACTGGTTGATTCAAATTTAAGTGCTTTCGTTGTTTTCACGTCTGCTCACAATAAGTGACTCAAGTAACTTCTGCGTTCTCTTTACTCATTCAACTTTGGTCACACTACCTTCCTTCGATTCAAAAATAGAAGCATCTTTATCAGAACTGGATGATTGAATATTACCATTACCTAAAATACATGTCCCGACACCATTGCAATCACTTGAATAACTTCTATTGATATTAAGATAAACCACCTCAAACCTGCATAATTTAGGACGGGCGTCTTTAGATAAATGAAAATCTTGTTGATACGGTGAGTGATTGATGTAATGATGTGATGATTTAGCAGGCAGTGATTTGAGTAGATGTGGAGGTGTGAAAAAGGTGTGATTTTTTTCAACTGCTGGTGCAAAAAAAACGACACTGAGATCCAATAATTACGGTAGTTTTGAGATAGGCTAAATTAGTCGTCCCGGGGCATGCCGGGGGCATGCCTCGTGCCTATCAGCTTAGGGCCGTGCCCCCAACACTAGACACAGGTAACAAATTTCAAATATCTTACAACTCACAACTCACAATAATCTCCAACACGAGTACAACAGCCTTTCACGATGATGACCGCCAACCACCAGCAGGCATTCTTAGCCAATGCCGTCCTTCTAGCAAATCTACCCGATAATCTCCTCAACCCTAATTCTTTAAGGGATGTGATTTACACGTGCGGTGGCACACGTGGTTACACCATCAGTAAAGAGAAGAAGATGGCAGTAGTTCGTATGCAAAATCGCGTCGGAGCAGCCCTTTTGGTAGGTGAAAGTTCGCATAATATATTCCAGGAATTCCAATCTCCTAAGGAAGCCTCATTTATTTTTATTTTTCAATTTTTTGGGTGCAATACATATATGTTAATAAATTCCTATCCATAAATGTGAAAACCAAATGAATATCACCTGTTGGGAATGTCATGTGCATCCTATCAGTTTGGTTCACTTCCAGTGGCCATCCCAGGCATACAATCCTACACAAACGCCAAATCTGTTCAAAGCCATACTGATCCAAACACTAAAAAATTTACAATGACACTCGTTCCGATCGAACGAACGGAAAATGATACCGTGGTACATCGAATACATGAGGTTATGAAGGTCGTTGAGAGCAGTACCAGTGCCACAAATGCCGTAGTGTTGACGGCTCCACCAAAAAATCTCACGGCGTCGACTACAGCTGCTGCAGCTGCTGCTAAATTGGATACTGATAAGCTTCGCGCTGCTGCTGGTGGAGGACAGTACGATGAAGAGGAGGATCCACTCAATGCTCCTGAGATTTTAGCAGCTGTGGCAGGTTTTAAAAAGACATTAGAAGATCGTGATTTAGAATTAAAGACGGCCAGACAGGAAGCGGTAGATCGGCGGCTAGAAGCTTTAATTTTCAAAACACGGGAAGATCGTTTAAGGCCAAAGGTTTCTGCCGATGAAAATAATAAAACTATAGAGCCGGTAAATGCTGCACGAGAAACGAGTAAACGTGGTGTATCGAATTTACCAGCGTGGATGACAGCTGGAGCGAATTCCACAGGAAATTCCAAAGATGAGAAAGATAATAAAAATAAACGACCAAATCCAGGAGCTGACCTAGATCTACAAACACATCGAAAGCAAAGAGTAGAACTTGCAGATGGAAGTAGTATGGCTGTGGTACGAGCAGCTAACGAGGCAGAGGATGCCAGTCAAGAAGAAAAAGAATCAGTATATAAAAAGAATAGCGACGAAATATTTGCAAAGCCTGTCAATTGGGGATCCGTCGATCGCTCGGATATTATATCCAGTATTCGACCGTGGGTTACTGAAAAAATTGTGGAATATTTAGGAGAAGAAGAAGTCACTTTGATTGATTTTGTGATACATCAAATATCCAAGCATTGTACGCCAAAGGATATGCTTGAGGAGTTGACCATGGTTCTGGATGAGGACGCAGAAGTTTTTGTAGTGTCGTTGTGGGAAAAGTTATTGGCCATACAGTAAAGTTGCTTCCGAACCAGTGACTAATGAAGAGGACGAGCTCTAAGTGATGCGATTTACAACTGTGACAAGAGTAGATGTTAACAATTAAAGTACCGTAAAGTCAACATTTATTCATATGAAAATAGGCGTAGTATGTTGTCCAAACACAGGTCAAGATAGCAAAGTATGGATTTTTATTATATCCGGACACACGCCATGGACTTTAAGATCGGTAAACTAGGCCTACTCGTAAATTAAAAAATGAAAACTAAACTACCTAAATTTTTCGTTCCTATCGAGCTTCAATAAAAATGAAGAAGAAGGTAAAATGTAAAAGAAGTCTGGTGGAAAATCTCTTTGTTTTCATTTCTTTCATCGTTTGAAAAAAATTAAAAAAAAACAAAAGCTTTTGAACTGCGTTTTAATTTCATTTGTGTGTAACTATTGATACCCTCTCATACATAAACAAATACTAATGTTACATTTTTATCAGCTTATCACTTACTTAACCTTAACCACTGATACCATAGCCCATGAAATGATTTTCATCATCTTCTGCATCATTACTTCTTCTAGTGCTACTTGCACTTCTCCCACCACCATATCTGATCTCTCGAAACGACCGTGAGTTTCTACTTCTTCTTAATCCATCGTTTTCACGAGCAAAATGTCTTCGAATAGCATTCCGCTGATGATCGCGAACGTTACTGGTTACACTCATATGATCTGTCGTAACTACAGAAGCAGCCTCAGATGAGTAGTCATATGACTGTCCAGCTGGTACGAAAGAACCATTGACTAAGTAACCACCCACCATGACATGACCTACGGGTGGAGGCGGCTGATTGTAATAATACTGGGGAGGGGAAGGAGGAGGTTGCAGCGTCATGATATTCGAAGTCGAATGTCTCATATCAATTTCACTTCCAGCATATGATCGTTCCTCTCGAAGAGAACGAGAAGATTCACCGAGTCGACCGGTACCAAAACTTCGCAGGGATTCTTGAAAGGTCGGAGCCCGATGGTTGCGACCTAAGTTTCGTATGGAAGAACGTAAATTAGCCGTTACGGAACTCGAATCGCCGCTTTTGTAGTATGAATGATGTTGCGGCTGTGGCAGTGGGCCATAAGGAGGTGATACAGGCGGAGGAGAGTTAGCAGGTATTTCTTGTTCGCTTAATGAATATAAACTGCGCTGCAATTCTCCTCCTTTATTACTGAATTCGCTGCTACCAGCATTGGACGAAACCAAACTTCGTGCTGACAACTGTTGCTGTAAATCTCCTGCTCCTCGTTTTCTTAATTCGCTGCTACTGGTATTGGACGAAAGTAAACTATGTGCTGACAATTGCTGCTGTGAACCTCCTTCCCCTCGACTTCTCAGTTCGCTGTTACCAGCATTCGACGAAAGCAAACTACGAGCTGACATTTGTTGCAGCAATCCATTTCCATTATGACCGGAAGGGGACTGAGAACTGTCAGAAGTTGTACGATTGTCAGAATACATAATTGGTTGTGAAGGTGCAAAATACTGAGGAACGGATGAAATGCTACTACCATCATCCATAAAACTATCATTATCGTCCTCTTCGGTAGAATCGAAGAGTGATCGATTCGACTTGGAACTCAAGAAGTTTTGTCGAAAGGAATGGATTTGATCTCCACGGTTTGTAGACCCATCGCCGTCATCATCACTAACCCATTTCGAATCCTGCTTCGCTTTTTGATCTCGTTGGAGGTTGACATTCCCCGCATTGGCCAATGCGGCTCCTGCTACGGCCAAACTCACATTCTGGCCATTACCACCAGCATTATCATTCATAGGACCCATCAAACTACGACGTGATCCACCACGACGACTTCGGCGGTTATCGTCTTCTTCTGCCTCAACTTCTACCATTTCCTCTTCTTCTCCTCCTCCTTCGAAGTCTTCTGAGTAGAATGCGTTTTCCCCACCATCATCTTCTCTTGCGACGATCAT
>Ga0209092_10001117_pt1 | contig 26908 bp, 29 predicted proteins | sample FraStrMetagenome_FD_187446 | JGI IMG/M metagenome (GOLD analysis project Ga0209092, IMG submission 187446) | Marine eukaryotic phytoplankton communities from Arctic Ocean - Fram Strait ARC3M Metagenome (SPAdes) (version 2) | ecosystem: Environmental > Aquatic > Marine > Oceanic | place: Fram...
ATCATTAAACAACCGAACCAACCGATGTATAAACGGTTCTCAGTGCTAGTAACCCATGCGCAGAAGCGCTCCCATAAACTTGCGCTAGCGCGCTTTTCTAAAGTTGCAGTCATAATAATTTATGTTTTAAATTTTTATTTAATTCCCAGGATTGCCCTGTTACATTTTATTATAATGCATTTTTTTACTTTTGGCCACAAGAGGGTATTAAAAATAGAAATAACTTGTAAAAAAGATAACTAATCCATATAATCTGGAAAAGTGCGTAGCTCAGGGGATTAGAGCATTAGACTCCGAATCTAAATGTCAGAGGTTCGAATCCTCTCGTGCTTAAATATGGGACTGACATCGATTCGACAATTATATTTTAAAGAACAATACAAGTCGAGAATGGGTGTACCTCGTTAACTTCATTCACAAAAACAATAAATGCAAATAACATTTTAAAATTCTTTACCAAGTCTCCGGTACTAGCATTCGCTTAAGACCCCTTTGGTTTCATATACTGAATATCTTCAGCAAAAAGTGAAATAATTTTAAGATGCTGCTAGGGATCAACCTTAGCTAAGAGATATACACAACATCTAGAATAAACACATAACTTGAGATAATATTGGCTTATAAAATTTAATTGGACGTGGGTTCAAATCCCACCAGTTCCAAAAATAGCATCTGTGGCCGAGCGGTCGAAGGCACCGGACTCATAATCCGTTTTCGTAAGAACGTCACTGGTTCAAACCCAGTCAGATGCATTCACACATACACACGTAACGTGTTCTTTGATTTTTTTTTAAATAAAAATAATAGCTTATCTATTTGTGATATTTATGTTAACCATCCAGCCTTTAACAAAGTGTTCGAAAGATTTACGGAGAAGGCAATTAAAGTCGTAATGCTATCCCAAGAGGAATCACGAAGACTAGGACACAACTTTGTTGGAACCGAACAAATCTTATTAGGGCTAATAGGAGAAAATGGTGGAGTTGCCTACAAAGTTCTTCGGACTTTTGGGGTAACACTTCGTGAAGCAAGAACTGAGGTTGAACGTATTATTGGGCGAGGGTCAGGTTTTGTAGCTGTTGAAATTCCGTTTACTCCAAGAGCAAAAAGAGTCTTGGAAATAGCCATTGAAGAAGCTCGAGATTTAGGTCACGGCTATATAGGCACAGAGCACATTCTATTAGCTCTTTTAGAAGAAGAGGTTGGAGTTGGAGTTCGTGTATTACAACAATTAGGCTTGGTTATTTCTCAAATTAGGACAGAACTTTTAATTCAAATTGGTGAGAACATCGAAACCGCTATTACAGGTGATAAATCTGAGCAGTTTGAAATGGGTGGTTTAGCCATCGAAGAATTTACAACAAATTTAACTGAAAATGCTTTTAATGGTAATTTAGATCCAGTTGTTGGGCGAGATGATGAAATTACGCGTGTTATACAAATTCTGGCTCGTCGACGTAAAAATAATCCAGTCCTTATTGGTGAGCCCGGTGTTGGTAAAACAGCCGTTGCGGAAGGTCTTGCGCAACGAATTGTGGAACGTGATGTTCCTGCATTGTTAGATGATAAGCAAGTTATTAGCTTAGATGTTGGTTTATTATTAGCCGGAACTAAATATCGTGGTGAATTTGAGGAACGTTTAAAACGTATTGTTGATGAAGTTCGAAATTCTGCAAATATTGTACTTGTTATTGATGAGGTCCATACTTTAATTGGTGCTGGTGCTGCAGAAGGCGCTGTTGATGCAGCAAATATTTTAAAACCTGCCTTAGCACGTGGAGAATTGCAGTGTTTAGGTGCAACAACAATAGAAGAATACCGAAAACATATTGAGCGTGATTCTGCTTTAGAAAGACGTTTCCAACCAGTTCAAGTGCCTGAGCCTTCGGTAGATGATACAGTAGATATTCTTAGATGTTTACGTGCTCGTTATGAACGACACCATGGTTTAAAAATTGGAGATGACGCTTTAGAAGCAGCATCAAGAATGGGAGCACAATATATTGCGGATCGTTTTCTACCTGATAAAGCTATCGATTTAATTGATGAAGCTTGTGCTCGAGTTCGTCTTAGAGCTACACGGGCCCCTGATTCTGCTACTAGTTTCAAACGTGAATTACGTGATGTAATGAAAGAAAAGGAAAGTGCTATTCGTGAACAAGATTTTGAACGTGCAGCTGATATTTTAGATCGTGAAATTGAAATTCGAGCTCAATTAAATATTATTCTTTCAACAGTAAAACGTGTTTCATCTTCTGAAGAGACGCCTACTTATGAATCTATAGTTTGTGAAGAAGATATCGCGAATGTTGTTGCTGCTTGGACGGGTATACCTGTTAATAAACTTTCTAAAACGGAGTCAGAAAAGTTACTTTTAATGGAAGATACTTTACATGACCGTATTATTGGACAAGAACAAGCTGTTTCTGCTGTTTCTCGAGCGGTTCGAAGAGCGAGAGTTGGTTTGCGTAATCCAAATCGTCCAATTGCGAGTTTCTTATTCTCGGGTCCTACTGGAGTTGGAAAGACTGAATTGACAAAAGCATTAGCTTTATATTTCTTTGGTGCCGAAGATTCGATGGTGCGTTTAGATATGTCTGAATATATGGAAAGACATACCGTGGCTAAATTGATTGGTTCACCTCCGGGTTATGTAGGTTACAGTGAAGGGGGGCAATTGACGGAAGCCGTACGTCGTAAACCGTATACTGTTGTTTTATTTGATGAGATTGAAAAAGGTCATCCCGATGTATTTAACTTATTGTTACAAATTTTAGAAGATGGAAGACTTACTGATTCTAAAGGGCGAACAATTGATTTTAAAAATACGATGATCATTCTGACATCGAATGTTGGTGCTAAAGCTATTCAACAAAATGCATCATCTGGTGGTGGTGGCCTTGGTTTTGATAGCCCAACGTCCAATGGTGAAGACTCTGAGTATACTCGAATGGCCGAATTAGTAAATGAAGAATTAAAACGATTCTTCCGTCCGGAATTTTTAAACCGTTTAGACGAAGTAATTATTTTCCAACAATTGACTAAGCATGATTTAAGTCAAATTGCTGATATTATGTTAGCGCAATTATGCGCACGTACAAACGAACAAAATTTCACATTAAATGTAACGCCTCGTGCAAAAGATCTATTAATTGATGAAGGATTTGATCCTATTTATGGTGCTAGACCATTACGTCGTGCAATAATGAAATTATTAGAGGATAAATTAGCAAATACTGTCTTAAGTGAAAATATTGACCCAGGAAGTCTAGTTTTAGTTGATGTTAATGAGCAAAAAGAATTAAGTATTTTAGTAGATCGAAGTGCTGTTGACATCGATATTGATACAGATGTAACAAAAGATCGAGATGCAGTTCTTGCTTAATTCTAGCCAGTAATAAGTGGCCAATCTTTTTATTGAAGATTTGAGATAAAGGCACAAAATTTTTAAATAGAATTATTGAATAAAGCTAATTATTTAATTGTGGCTTTATTCAATAATTCTATTTAAAAATTTTGTGCCTTTATATGTTATACTATAGGTAGCGTTATAGCTAAACTAAATTTATCTAGATATTACGGTTATGGACATTATAAGCTTAGGATACGCCGGCTTAATGGTGATTTTTACGTTTTCCCTTTCTTTAGTTGTTTGGGGTCGAAACGGATTTTAAATCTTTTTTAGTTTGTTTTGTTGTCAACTTGAAACATTTCATAGGGCAGCACGTTAAGTTTTGTTAAGTAAATAAAAAAATTAGTATGATGGAAGAAATTATTACAACAGGTATTATCTGTTTTACGATGACATTAATCGGTATTTCTCTTGGTTTTGCTTTATTAAAAATCCAAGCCGGGTAAAGCTAGTGTAGATTATTTACTCTTAATCAAACATTTTTAGTTTTTATGGATTTTGTCTTGTTTTTAATTAATATTATTATTATTGTTTTAATATTAATACGGGTACCAAATGTGAACACAGCTGCAATGGATATTGATCAGAATCCGAAGTTTTTGAATCCATTGATTAGTCTTTTTATTGGTATTCTTCTTAGCAGTACTGTTTATTATAAGATCATAAGTTAAAGTTCTTTTGAAAAAGTAGAAGAATTTGAGATTAAGGCTTGTATAAAAATACGAATTATAAGTATAATTTTAAAAACTTATGTGATATGATGGCGGTATAGCTAAGTGGTAAGGCAGGGGATTGCAAATCCCTTATTCCCCAGTTCGAATCTGGGTGCCGCCTAATAACGTAACTTATTTTGGGAGAGTGGTGGAATGGTAGACACGACGGACTTAAAATCCGTTGGCTTTTGCGGCCGTGAGGGTTCAAGTCCCTCCTCTCCTACTTTAACCAATATATTGGATTGGTAAACTATTTGTTGAATAGCGAAGTAATGCTATCTTTCCAGTTTTGGCAATTTCTATAACTCCAAATTTTTGTAGAAGTTGTTCTAAGGCAAGAATTTTTTCGGGCTCACCCGTGACTTCTAATGTTAAGCATTGCGATGCTAAGTCAACAATTTTAGCATTAAAAACTTTCGCTATATCCATTATTTCTGTGCGCGTGTCTTCGTTAAAACGTACTTTTAGTAGCATTAATTCTCTTCCAACATTTGGGAGAGTTGTAATATCTTGAACTTTTCGTACATTTATTAGTTTGTATAACTGTTTTGTGAGCTGTTCAATAGTACGATCATCCCCTGGAACAACCATAGTAATACGCGATATATTTTTTTGTTCCGCTGGTCCTACCGATAGGCTTTCTATATTAAACCCTCTACGTGCGAATAAACCTGCGATTCGTGTTAAAACACCAGACTCGTTTTCGACTAAGACAGATAAAGTATGTTTCATTTTTAGTATGTCAGTAAAAAGCTGGCATAAGAAATGCCAGCTTAATTAATAGTTTAGAAATTCATTTCAGCTGCTTGAACTTTTTCAAATTGCTTCTTCTTAATTACTAAGAAGGTTTGACATAAAACTACTGCTAAACAGAATACTAGATAACCTACAATACGATCTGGATTTTGTAAAACAATTTCTGTTTCTGCTTGTCCAAAACCACCAACATTAGGATCTGTTGTTAAAAGTGATTCTTTTGTTACGATCTGTCCTGGTTTAGCCGTAACATTTAAACCTTTTGATATTTTTTGATCAACAATTGTTCCATCTGATCGTGTAATTGCGATTTCATATCCACCACCACTTGCAGCCGGGTTCACAGATGAGATTACTCCCGCATCGCTGGCTAAAATAGGGTTATTGTTTGATTTATCACCGTTTGGGTTGATTTGACCACGACCACGATTAGCTCCAACATAAATCGGATACTTTAAAAACTTAACTTTTGAATCCTTCTCTGGATCTGGGGCTAATATTGGGAATGAGATTTCTTGGTTTTTGTCACCTAAAATTGGCCCAACAACAAGTATACTTTCTGCCGTTGAACTATATGGTGAAATATAGACTCCCTTGTTCTTTGCTTTAATTTCAGCAGGAACACGTTTTGGAGGCGCTAATTTAAATCCATCAGGTAAAATAACAACTGCTCCGACATTTAATGGCCCTCGATCACCACTTGCAACTAGTTGTTTTTTATTCAGATCATATGGAATCTTTACTACGGCTTCAAACACGGTATCTGGTAAAACTGCACTAGGAGACTCGATACCTGTTGGTTTTTGAGCTAAGTGGCAATTTGCACAAGCGATACGACCGTTGTTTTCGCGAGGATTCGCATAGGCTTGTTGTGCGTATATTGGGTACGCATTAGCCTTTTCTGAAAAGAAGTTACTGCAAACTACTATTGCAGCGCCTATCGAACAAATAAAAGGTTTAAATTGTTTTTTCATTTTTAAAAACTTTTTCAGTTTTTTGTTAATAATACGCTAAATTTACTATTTTAATCTTTTTTATATATAACTAAAATCCCTGCACCTATTAAATATAATAATACAATAGCAGTGGATAAACAGAGTTGTGTTACTGGATCTGTAGAAGGGGTTAGGACTGCGCTAATTATTGTCGCGCCTAATACTACGTATTTCCATGCTTTTAACATTTGCTGCCCATTTAAAATTCCAGCTAGCCCTAAAATAATTTGAACAATAGGAACTTGAAATGAAAACCCCGTACTATAAAATAAAAATAGTATAAAGTCAAAATATTGGTCAAATGACCATAAGGGTTCAATGACAGTACTGCTGTATCCTATAAAAAAGTTTAATGCTGCTGGTATTAATACATAATATGCAAATAATAACCCAGCAATAAATAGTAATAGCGAAGTCACTAAAATCGGTAAAATTATATTTTTTTCCGATTTTGTTAAGCCAGGTAAAATATAAAAAATTATTTGGCTAAGTAAAATTGGGATGCTAAATAACAACCCTCCATAAAAAGATATTTTAACAGTTGATAAAAAATATTCCCCTGGAGAAAGTTGAATAAATTTTATTCCATCAATTGGAGCTTCTAATAGTTCAACAATCGGTGTAATTTTTAAAAACATTACACAGATTGCTAAACATACAAAGCATAGGACTTGTATAGAGCGTTGCCGCATTTCTTCGATGTGTTCAGAAATGGGCAACTCTAAAGCCTCAATCTCCAATTTTAGAGCCTCTGTTTGTCTAAATTGAAAATCTTTGTCTTTTATTCTTAAATCCACTATACTTTTTTACCAGTTTTAATATAGTTATTTCCTAATAAAGTTAACTTTTTAACATTTTAACAGCTTCAAAACGTGCTTTTGCAATTTGAACTTTTAAAATTTCTGGCTTCAGTTTACGCTCTTCAGAAATAGTTTTTTTCACTTCTTCTAAATTAGTTGTTGCATCTACAAGTGCTTTTTCAACCTCTTCAAGATTAGTAGAAGTTGAAACTTCTTCTGCACCATTTACTAAAACAGTGACCTTGTCGTCTTCAACTTCAGCGAAACCACCATAAAGAACTGCTGGAGTCCATGAACCATTATTCTTGTAACGTAAAACTCCAGCCTCTAGAATTGTTACTAATGGTGCATGTCCTTTTAAGATTCCTACTCCACCTGTGATTGACGGCAAAACTACTTGCTCTGTTTCACTTGTTAAAAAAACTTTTTCAGGAGTAATTATACGAACATTTAAACTCATTTAGACTCCTTGATTTTTATTATTGTAAACTTTCAGCTTTTGCAATTGCTTCGTCAATGTCACCAACTAAGTAGAACGCTTGTTCTGGAAGATCATCTAATTCACCACCTAAAATCATGTTGAAACCTTTGATAGCATCTGCTAAAGATACATATTTTCCAGGTGAACCTGTAAATACTTCAGCTACAAAGAATGGTTGAGATAAGAAACGCTCAATTCTACGTGCACGTGCAACGGCTAATTTATCATCTTCTGATAATTCATCAATACCTAAAATTGCAATAATATCTTGTAATTCTTTGTACTTTTGTAAAATTTTCTTAACGTTTTGTGCAGTATCATAATGAGTATCACCAACAATTTCTGGTTGAAGCATTGTTGAAGTGGAATCAAGTGGATCCACAGCTGGGTAAATACCTTTAGCAGCTAAATTACGTGATAATACAGTTGTAGCATCTAAATGTGCAAATGTAGTTGCTGGTGCTGGATCTGTTAAATCATCTGCTGGAACATAAACTGCTTGGATTGAGGTAATCGATCCTTGTGTAGTTGATGTAATTCGTTCTTGTAAAGCACCCATTTCAGTTGCTAAAGTAGGTTGGTACCCTACAGCAGATGGCATACGACCTAAAAGAGCAGATACCTCTGATCCGGCTTGTACAAATCGGAAAATATTATCGATGAATAATAAAACGTCTTGCTTATTAATGTCACGGAAATATTCTGCCATAGTTAAAGCCGTTAAACCAATTCGCATACGCGCACCTGGAGGCTCATTCATTTGACCGTAACATAATGCTACTTTAGAGTCTGGAAGGTTATTTTCATTAATAACACCAGATTCTTTCATTTCCATGTATAAATCATTTCCTTCACGTGTACGCTCACCTACGCCACCGAATACAGAAACTCCTCCATGAGCCTTGGCAATGTTATTAATTAATTCCATAATTAATACTGTTTTACCTACACCGGCACCACCGAATAAACCGATTTTTCCACCACGACGGTAAGGTGCTAATAAATCTACAACCTTAATACCGGTTTCAAAAACTGCAGGCTTTGTTTCTAAGTCTGTGAATGCAGGTGCATTACGATGAATTGGTAATGTTTCCGAAGAATCTACCGGACCCATTTCGTCTACAGGTTGCCCTAAAATATTGAAGATTCGCCCTAAAGTAGGTGTTCCTACTGGAACGCTAATTGGTGAACCAGTATCTACTGCTGCAACTCCACGTTTCATACCATCAGTTGAACTCATTGAAACGGCACGAACTTTATTATCACCTAATAATTGTTGTACTTCACAAACAACGATAGCCCCAGATTCTGTTGTAACCTCAATTGCGTTGTATACTTTTGGTAAGTTTCCAGATGGAAACTCGATATCTAGTACAGGTCCGATAATTTGGGTTACAGCACCCGCGCTTGTATTAACTTCCAGCATATGTATTTTATGAATTATTCTTTTTTAATCAATAGGATTTCAAAAAGTTTTTAAACTTTTTTTTATTTTTATATCACACTACTTATTATACGATAAGATGCATAAATTGATAGATACTTCGCGTTTATTGATTTTTTTAATATTATAAAAAGTACCCACCCCTTTTTTATTAATGTCTACTTTCGCTATAGCGAAAATTTATAGAGAATCGATTTTTGTAATAATAGAATATTCATCTAAAATTGATCTAGTTTAAAAAAAGGGTACGGAATCATGATTTACTTATTTTTTTATCTCTTATTCCTTGTCGAGTTTTTACGAGACGGAGACCTTGAAAAGCTTATTATTAAATCAAATCAGAGGATATACGTCCAGTTGTTTTTAACCAGTTTTGTGCTTCAATATAATTATTTGGTGCCAAGCGAATAGCCTGTCTCCAATATTCCCCTGCTTTATCGAATAATGCTTTAGAAGTTTCTGTATTTTGTTTTTCAACTGCTTGCGATCCTTGATAATGGTAAATTACAGCAATATTATTTAATGCTTGAGGTAAATTTGAATTTAATTCCAAAGCCTGTTGATAATATTCTAAAGCTTGAATATATTCACCATTATTAGAATAAATCAATCCAATATTATATAAAATATAACTACGATCATACGGATCTTCTTCAATTTGTAAAGCTTCATAATAATTTTCCAAAGCTTCCGCGTAATCACCTTCCGCTTGTGCAGACATACCATCGCGATAGTAGAAGAAAGCTTGTTTTTCTTGTTTACTTGCAGGAAAAACTTTTAACAGAATATCTGCTAAAATAGTGAATGTTTTATCAATAAAGTTGTCGTTGCGTTGTGAGCGACCCATTTATAAGTTAGTCTTATTTTTATATGTTTGATTAATATTCGGCTTGAACTGTAAAAGGTAAAAGACCAAGTAGGCGTGCACGTTTAACGGCTTTCGTTAGTTGTCGTTGATTTTTAATTGATAATTCTGTAACACGACGTGGGAGAATACGTTGTTGGTCATCAAGATATGTAGTTAATGTTTGTATATCCGTAAAATCAAACTTTTTTGTTGGGGTTTCTAATTGTTCAGACATATTTCGGGTTATTTTATTTCTTTATGCATTGTGTGACGGTTGCAATTTGGGCAGAATTTCTTTATTTCTAATCGATTAGGTGTATTTCTGCGATTTTTCATTGTGGTATAACGTGAAACACCAGCTGAACGTTTCTCGGGGTTCGTACGGCATGATGTGCACTCTAAGGTTATAATAACACGCACTCCTTTTGTTTTAGCCATTTTGGTTCTAAAAGAATTAATTGTTAATTTGAATTGTAGTAAATAGCTTATTAAAAATAGGATATAAAAACAAGAGAATAATTAATTTTTTGTATTCCGTTTTAGTAAGTTCTCGTAAAAAAGAGAAGAATAGAAAAATTTTAGAATTTCTAGATTTTAGAGATTTATTTTACCTAATTTACTATATACTATCTATATAGTATTATAAATATCTATTTAGTACTCGAATTATTTTTTATTGGATATTATGTCACATTCTGTTAAGATTTACGATACATGTATTGGCTGTACACAATGTGTACGAGCTTGTCCAACTGATGTTTTGGAAATGGTTCCTTGGGATGGTTGTCGAGCGGGTCAGATTGCTTCTGCTCCCCGTACTGAAGATTGTGTAGGTTGCAAGCGTTGTGAAACTGCTTGTCCAACTGATTTTTTAAGTGTTCGCGTATACTTGGGTGCGGAAACGACTCGTAGTTTAGGACTTGCTTACTAAACTCTTCAATTAAATCTTTTTCCATAGTATCAAAAACGATATTTTCATAGATTAATTAATATGAACTTTTTGATAAATCTTGTATTTGGTTTATTCGTATTGTCAACGATCTGTTATTGGGTTAGTTTGACATTACGCATAAATTCAAATATTATACCTTGGTTAACAACCGGTGTTACTATTATGTCAAATATTTTATTATTTGCTTTCTTAGGGTATCGTTGGTTTAAAGAGGGGTATTTTCCATTAAGCAATTTGTATGAGTCCTTATTATTTTTGACGTGGTGTTTAACTAGTGTTCAATTAATTGCTGAAGTTAAAACATCTAGTAAGATAATCGGTTCGATTATTACACCATTAAATTTATTATTGATCGCATTTTCTAATTCGGTTTTACCGGTTGAAATGCAAAAAGCAGCACCTTTAGTACCTGCTTTACAATCAAATTGGTTAATGTTGCATGTTAGTATGATGATGGTTAGCTATGCTACTTTGATCCTCGGTTCACTATTGTCAATTTTGTTTTTAATTTTAAGTTTTGGTTCTGCAAATTCAACAAAAAACTATATGACTGTCCGTTCGGACACTAGTGGTGCGTTAATTATGAATCCTGAATTAGATTCCTCTACTACGTATGAAAATTCAACGTCTGAAATGAGCAAAGAGAAATTATTATTTAATTTAGATAATTGGAGTTACCGAACAATTAGTTTGGGATTCCCGAGTTTAACATTGGGTATTATTTCTGGAGCAGTTTGGGCGAATGAAGCTTGGGGTTCTTATTGGAGTTGGGACCCTAAAGAAACGTGGGCTTTAATTACTTGGATTGTATTTGCTTCTTATATACATGCACGCTTAACAAAAAATTGGCAAGGTCAAAAGGCCGCTTTATTAGGTTCTTTAGGATTTTTTGTTGTTTGGGTATGTTATTTAGGAGTTAATTTCTTAGGTAAAGGGTTACATAGTTACGGTTGGTTAAGTTAAAAAGTTTAGAAAGGTAAAATGTATTTTACCTTTCTAAACTTTTTTATTTTTTTAGTTTTATAAAATTTTAAAAATTCTTTTAGCAAAGAATTTAAAAAACTATTATAAATAGTTTTTTAAATTACAATATTTAATCTCTTATATTTTTTCAGTTTAGCTTGCACTGGTTCAAATTGTACAACTCCATCTGTTAATGCAAAAAGTGTATTATCACGACCACAACCTACATTTATTCCAGGTTGGATTTTAAAACTACGTTGGCGCATTAAAATATTCCCGGCTTTTACGGTTTCACCACCACAACATTTTACACCTAAACGTTTTGCATTTGAATCTCGTCCATTTTTAGTACTACCCGCACCTTTTTTATGTGCCATATTTATATAACCTTAGTTTGTATTTTATCAATAAGTATACGTGTTTGTAATTGTCGATGTCCCTTTGTCCATCGTGTTTTTTTCTTAGGCCTCATTTTAAAAACTGTAATTTTTGAGTCTTTAAAATGTTCTAATATTGTTGCTTTTACTTCAACTGATTCTAAATTTTCTATATATGGGTGACCTACAACCCTTTTTCCTTTATCATTACACAGTAAAATTCTATTTATATTTAGGGAACTTCCTGCTTTATGAGGTAATCGATTAGTCGCGTAGTATTTGCCTTCTTCAACAAGAATTTGTTTACCACCGATTTCAATAACTGCGTATTTCATTTTTAGTATTTTGTAAAAACGTTACAAACTATACAGTAAAGCTAATCATGCATAGAGTCAATTTTTAATTTCATTAAAAAAATTGCTCTACTTTATTTCTCAGGGCAACTTTTTTAATCTATATAGAATATAACAGGTTATTCAGGACGTTTTAAGTAAAAATCAAATTAAAATAAAGTTAGTATTTCTTTTGTAAAATTTTCGGAGGCCTTAGATTTATAACGATTGGGGTTTAAGATTATACATAACATTCTTTTAATTTGCACATCCTCTATTTTCACCCAACTTAGTAGGTCTAATTCTAACTCTTTAGTAATTGCTGAAATTGAAACAAAAGCTGCGCCAAGACTAGATTGAACCGCATTTTTTATCGCTTCAATGGAATTCAATTCCATCTCTACTTTTAAACGCGTAACATCAATTCCATTTTTTGATAAGGTATCATCGATGACTGTTCGCATTGTAGAATAGGAGTTAAGTGTAATAAATTTTAAATTATAAAGATCTTCTTTTTTTATACTACCCAATTTGACATAGGGGTGTGATTGGGGAACTATCAATGCGAGTTCATCCTCAACGTAAGGTGTGATTTCAAGAATTTTTTGAAGCTCCTTTGGTATTTCACCACCCACGATCCCAATGTCAATTTCTCGATTTAGAATGTACCATGCAATTTTTCGTGTTGATTCGACATTCAATTGGATATTAATATTTGGATATTTTTGTTGAAATAACCCAATAATTTTCGGCATTAAATAGGTGCCTGTCGTTTGGCTAGCACCAATTACCAATTTTCCACTTTGCAACTCACTTAAATCATCTAAAACTCTTGAACTTTCTTCGCATAAGGCTAAAATTCTATTACTATAACGTACAAGTAAATTTCCGGCTTCTGTTAATACGATTTGTTTTTTTGTACGATCAAATAAAGTGGTCTTTAATTGTTTTTCCAAATTTTGTATTTGAAGACTAACGGCAGGTTGTGTTAAAAAGAGACTTCTTGCAGCATTTTTAAAATTTCCATCATTTGCTACGGCTCGTAAAATTACAAGTTGTTCGAGTGTATAAGGCAGATGGGGACGATTCATTTTGATTATTATTCTTTTTTAGACAAAATCTGAAATTTATGTATAATATTAATCGAGCGGACGTGGCGGAATTGGTAGACGCGCCAGTTTTAGGCACTGGTGAGGTTATCTTGTGAGAGTTCGAGTCTCTCCGTCCGCATTTTTTATAGTTTTTGGAATTGTAAAATAAAATTTAGCATTTCAAACTCAAATTGTACCTTTGAACGATTTGTTTGTCCTCCTAATAGAAGATTCGTATTTTTTCTTGTTAACCATAATTGTGAGTAAGAAATATAACTTGTGATTATACTCGTTAACAAAAAGAAAAAGCCCATATAAATTATGGGTATGCCCGGATCTGATTTTATTTGAAGACCTGTCGCTGTTATATATTCACAAAATTTTATATCTTTAGTAAAAGGTAGTTTTTCATTTATTTCACCTTTACCCAATAACCTGCCATTTTGGTCATAAACTGAATTTGTTCCTTCTAGACTTGCGTTTAAAAGCGTATAACCAGGCTGTTCTTTTACTAAATTTTCATTAGGTAATTGGTTAGGGAGCCAGGATAACCAAATATTTTTTGTTGTTTTAAAAATTGGTATTTGAAAAATTTCAGAATTTGATAATTGGTAGCGAGCACCAACTATTGCCCAATCTGTTTGATAAAATGTTAGCCCTTTATAACGCATTGGATGATTTACATAAATCGTTTCACGTTTTAATTCTTTACCATCGACATCTATAAGGGATAAATCAGTATAAAATTGTTTAATATTTTGCTCTTCTGTATAGGTAATCCAAAAATCGTTAACACGACCAGAAATTTGTGGCACACGGCTATTTATATTATTATTCAATATATTTTGTACGTGAAAAATTTCAGTTTTTGGTATGAACTCTTGTGCCACAAAACCTGAAGTTGAGGCCAGAATAGTTCCTAGTAAAACCATCACCATACTAAAATGAACAATAATAGGTGAAATACGTCCGATAATGCCTTTATGTGCGTAGATACCTTTTGATCCTTGAAAAATTTGATAATTTTTATTTTTCAGGGAAATTAATAAACTACCATTTGTAACAGGTTTCGTTTTTGTAGAAAAAGGTAATTTTGAAAAATTCCGTTTCGTTTTATAAAGTTTAAATTTTTGCGCACTTTGTAGAATAGGGAATTGTTGTAAAAAAGTACAACAGAGTAAACTTGTTCCAAAAAGAATTAGTAGACTAATAAACCACCACGTTTTAAAAATGTGGTCTAAGCCAAATTGTAGTATTAGTTTATCTGTAAAAATTCCAAACCACGGTCGACTATAAGTATTTTGATAAAATTCGCGGGTTTGGTCCTGTTCAATAATTGACCCTAAAATACTAAAACTTGCAATTGTAAGTAATAGAATAATAGCAAATTGCAAATTCGCTAAATATTTTACAAGGATGTATCTTAATTTCATATATTCCTAAAAATTAGAAGAAGCCGTGCGAATTCTGCCCGATTGTGCCCATTTTTGTAATGTTTGAATCTTTTTTTGTTCTAATTGTGCTAATGGGATAATTTCACTTATTCCTTTCATCACATCGTTGGTTGTGAATTCTCGATTTTCATTAAATGCGAGATACATGCCTTCAACTATAGCTTGAAAAATTTCAGCACCAGAAAAATCAATGGCTTTTTTACTTAGAGATTTTATATCATAGTTTTTATTTGTTTCGGGTCGAATCTGATTGAGTAAAACTCTAAAAATTTGCTCCCGTTCAGATTCAATAGGTAACCCCACAAAAAAGATTTCATCGAATCGTCCTTTACGTATTAACTCAAGGGGTAAAACTTCGAAATTATTAGCGGTAGCGACAATAAACACTTGTGAAGTTTTTTCAGAAAGCCAGGTTAAAAATGTGGCTAAAACACGACTTGTTGTTCCGCTATCACCTTTTGATTCGTTTTGATTAAATGATTTATCGATTTCATCAATCCACACTACACATGGTGAAAGAGCTTCTGCGACACGGATCATTTCTCGTACCCGGGACTCAGATTCACCGACAATACCAGCAAATAATCGTCCAAAATCTAATCTAAGCAATGGTAATTGCCAATCATGAGCAATTGCTTTTGCTGTTAAAGATTTACCTGTCCCTTGTACACCAACTAATAATAACCCTTTAGGCACAGGTAAGCCATAACTATATGCTTTTTCGGAAAATGAGGTTGAACGTTGGTCTATCCATAATTTTAAATTTTCAAGACCACCTATATCATCTAAAGTTTGCGTAGTAGAACAAAATTCAAGAACCTGAGTTTGATTAATGATTTGTTGTTTTTCATTTAAGATTATAGAAATACTTGAGTTATCTATAACCTGATTATTAGCGATTATTTTTGATAAGACACGTCGTATTCGTTCAATGGAAAGACCTTGGCAAGATCGGACCAAGTTTTCAAATTCTGTTTTTTCAAGATGTTCATCTAACAATTCTAATAAACGATTTAGTTCTTGCCTAATTTCGTTTATATCTGGAAGATTGAAATCTAAAACAGTGATTAATTCTCGAATTTCTTCTGGTATATCAATTTCTGATGCAACAATGATAATTGTTTTCGGTTGTGTTTTTAATAATCGTGCTAAATTACGAAGTTTTCGAGATATAGTAATGTCACGAGCAAATTTATTAAAGTCTTTTAAGATAAAAAGAGCAGGGTTATCGACTGTTAACTTTTCTATAAATTCGAGAGCTTGTAATGGGTTACGTTTACCGATGTCTTTTTTATGGGGATTATTTAAAAATCCATCGATAAAATCCCAGGTATAAATTGCACGATTTTTTCCTAATCTTACACAATTTCGAATTGTATATTCAAGTCTATCTTCTTCTGATGTTGCGATATAAATCAGGGAATATCGTGCTTTTAATAATAGATTGAAATCTTCTATAAAAGTCATAATTTTTTTATAATCGAACTGTAAGATTGTTCAATTTGATCTGATCTTACGCGACCTTAAATCATTGTAGTTAGAATCTATTATTTTGTTCGTCTTAAGTTTGTTAACATCTTTCGACCTTTTTTACGTCTACCCGCTAATACCTTTCGACCATTTGTTGTTCCCATGCGGGCTCTAAAGCCAACAATTTTTATTGCTTTACGTTTACTTCCACCAAGTGTTCTTTTTGTCATACTAATTTTTAGTAATTTATGTTTATATGGTTAAATCTCCCCGAGTAGGATTTGAACCTACGACCAATCGATTAACAGTCGATTGCTCTACCACTGAGCTATCGAGGATAATACATATGGTACGGGAATTAATAATTATTGTCAATTTCCTAATCGTTTTTCGTTAAGAAGAAACGAAGTAAAGATTCATCTAAACGTAATTTACGTGTTAATAGATCTAGGGCTTCTGGGATGATTGAAAAGGATACTTCAATGAATTTTACCTTTGTAGATTTTTTAATTGGATATGCTAAGGTATAGGAATTTTTGTTGTACGCCTGAATATTAATTGCCCCAAGTTTTTTTAAAAATTGTGCATAACTAAATGTAAGCAATTGAGTGTTGGTTTTATTTGTTGCCTCTTTAAAAAGAAGAACACATGTATAAGAATTTTTATTATTTTCGGCTATCATAATTGCGTGTTTTTTATTGTGTTTTTTGTCTATTGTTTTAATATAATTGTTTATATTGGGGTCAAACACGTTTTCGTTTTACCGCAGATATTTTATAGGTTCTAATAACTATTATATAAATATCAACAATGTCCTTTTAGTTCTTCTAGATTAAAACAATACACAAATTGTAACAGTAATTTTAAGATTATGGTATGTTTACTAAGTAACTTTTTTAGTCTATTTTTACTATCCACCTTATAATATATTGATAGTAAGATAAATCTTATCATTGCCTAATTGCTAAAAAAAAATAAAGAACTATTATGAGCAAAGTCTATGACTGGTTCGAAGAAAGATTAGAAATTCAGTCAATAGCTGATGATATTACAAGTAAGTATGTACCACCTCATGTAAATATTTTTTACTGTTTCGGTGGTATTGTATTCACTTGTTTCTTAACACAAGTTGCAACAGGGTTTGCAATGACATTTTATTACCGTCCAACCGTTTCTGACGCGTTTGCTTCAGTCGAGTACATTATGACGGAAGTTAATTTTGGTTGGTTGATTCGTTCAATTCATCGATGGTCGGCAAGTATGATGGTACTTATGCTAATTTTACATGTTTTCCGTGTATATTTAACAGGTGGTTTCAAAAAACCACGTGAGTTAACGTGGGTAACAGGTGTTCTTTTAGGTGCTGTTACTGCTTCATTTGGTGTAACAGGTTACTCATTACCGTGGGATCAAGTTGGTTTCTGGGCATGTAAAATTGTTACCGGTGTGCCGGATTCAATTCCTATTGTTGGACCAACTCTTGTTGGTTTATTACGTGGTGGTGTAAGTGTAGGCCAAAGTACGTTAACTCGTTTCTACAGTGCACACACATTTGTTCTACCGGTTGTAGCAGCAGCTTTAATGCTGACTCATTTCTTAATGATTCGTCAACAAGGTATTTCAGGTCCTCTATAAAAGATAATAAAAATTTTATTTAAAAAAAACTATGACAGTTATTAAAAAACCGGATTTGAGCGATCCAAAGTTACGTGCAAAGTTAGCAAAAGGGATGGGTCACAACTATTATGGTGAGCCTGCTTGGCCGAATGATCTACTTTACATTTTCCCAGTAGTGATTTTAGGTACATTTGCTATTTTAGTCGGTCTTGGTGTTTTAGAACCGTATGCTGTAGGTGAGCCTGCGGATCCATTTGCAACTCCTTTAGAAATTTTACCTGAATGGTATCTTTTCCCTACGTTTAATATTTTACGTATTTTACCAAATAAATTAATGGGAATTGCGGCTATGGCAGCGGTTCCAGCAGGTTTAGCGACTGTTCCATTTTTTGAAAATGTAAACAAATTCCAAAACCCATTCCGTCGTCCTGTAGCAATGGCGGTATTCCTTTTTGGAACTGTTTTTGCGATTTGGTTCGGAATCGGCGCATGTTTACCTATCGATAAAGCAGCAACATTAGGTTTATTCTAATTATTTTTTATTCAGAAAATACGAGTCCTTTCGCTACCAATCCTCTTTATAAAAGAGGATTGGTATTTACACGAAGAGTTTATAAGTATTAGTATGTTTCTTTGCTCATCTAAAGAGCTTTGATTAAGTAATAAAAAAACGCTAATAAAATAAATTGCAGTTAAACTGCAATTTATTTTAACAAATTTCACTAATCTAGATCACTAAAGTCAATATTTATTGAGGGTCCCATTGTTGTACAAATTTTAAATGTTTTTAAATATTTGCCTTTTACACCACTCGGTTTATTTACTTGGATTGAATCATAAACTGATTGTAAATTTTCTTCTAGTGCATCTTCAGCGAAGTCCATTTTCCCGAATAAAATATGAACTACTCCTGTTTTATCGGCACGACATTCTACTTTTCCAGCTTTAAATTCAGCTAAGGCCGCATTTAAATCAGTTGCCACCGTTCCTGCTTTTGTTGAAGGCATTAAACCTCTAGGTCCTAAAACCCTACCTAATTTTGTTAACCGGGGCATCATATCCGGTGTTGTTAATAATAAATCGAAATTTAGGTTACCCTTAGAAATCTCGTCAATTAAATCATCTGATCCAACAATAGATGCTCCTGCATTTATAATTTCTTCGGGATTTACAGAGCTTGAAGTCAATACTGCAATGTTTATTTCTTTTCCTGTACCCCTTGGTAAAGTTATAGTTGTTCTTAATTGCTGGTCACTATATTTTGTATCAATATTTAAATTAAAATGTGCCTCGGCACTTTCTACAAATTTAGTTGTTGCTGTTTGTTTTAGTAGTTTTACGCCTTCTCCTAAAGAATATGAAGGTTTTATGATTAAATTTCGAGCTTGTTTTGTACGTTTTGATAGCGCTGGCATATTATAAATTATGTTTTAATTGTTATTCCCATATTTTTAGCCGTACCTTCAACAATTTTCATCGCACTCGATAGTTTTGTGGCATTTAAATCTGGCAACTTTGTTTTTGCAATTTCTTCTAATTGTTCTTGTGTAATAGAACCAACAATTTGTTTATTAGGTTCACCCGCACCTTTTGGAACATTTGCGGCTTTTGCTAATAAGACTGATGCTGGTGGTGTTTTTAATATAAATGAAAAACTTCGATCTTCGAATGCTGAAATTTCAACAGGTATAATTAGATCACCTTTATCCGCTGTTCGTGCATTGTATTCTTTGCAAAAATTCATAATATTTAAGCCATGTTGGCCTAATGCAGGTCCCACTGGGGGTGCTGGTGTAGCTTTACCCGCAGGTAACGCAAGTTTAATAATTGCGACAATTTTCTTTGGCATCGGAAATAATAATTTTAATTTATATTTTCTATTTTTATTCTCAAATAACCATTGCTTCAAAAGCAAGGTTTAGTTCTTTTATATATAAATCCAATCGCGTCCTGAAGGACTTGAACCCTCGACATTAGGTTTTGGAAACCTACGTTCTACCAACTGAACTAAGGACGCTTTTTCTAATAATATATTTTAATATTGGTATAAAGTAAATCTTTAAGTCAAAAAAACCACTTTATTTAATAAATACTTTACTCCATAACAAATATATGTTATAAATATTTATATATAAGGGCTTGTAGCTCAGTGGACTAGAGCACGTGGCTACGAACCACGGTGTCAGGGGTTCGAATCCCTTCTTGCCCAATAAGCATATTATATTTATTCTAAGATTGACATATATATCCAATTTTCATATAATTTATTAAAAATGGGGCGTCGCCAAGCGGTAAGGCAGCGGACTTTGACTCCGCCATTCGTAGGTTCAAATCCTCCCGCCTCAGATCTTTTGTTAACGGATTATGGAAACCTAACGACAAATTTTTTTGTCGAATTTCTATAGTCGAGAATCAAAATTATTGTATTTTCCCGACTACTCTATAAATTCTACCGGGTTTAATGTCTTTTTATCGTCTTGAGTAGTACTCGACAATTAAAAGTTCATTAATTTGTAGATTCGTTTCTTTATTTTCAGCAATACGTTTTACTTTTCCTTTTAAAGAATCTTTTTCAAATTCTAGATATTCTGGAATTATATTATAGCTTGCTTTTTCTAAGAAGTTATTTGCTAATTGTTGCGAAACTTTTTTATCTCGTATTTCGACTACATCATTTGGCAAACACTGGAAACTTGGAATTGTTACCTTTTTGCCATTAACGTAAATATGGCCATGGTTTACGATTTGACGGCTGGCAGGAATTGTATTACCGATACCTAAACGGTAAACAATGTTATCTAATCGCATTTCTAGCAATTGCAATAGCACCGAACCTGTAGAACCTTTTAAACGTCTGGCTTCTTTTACATAGCTCAAAAGTTGTTTTTCGCTTACCCCATAATGGAAACGAAGTTTTTGTTTTTCTTGTAATCGTATTGCATAGCTAGAGACATTATTTTGTTTCCCACGCATTTTTCGATGTTGACCCGGTAAAGTTTCCCGAGTCGTCGTTTTAGTGGTTAAACCTGGCAGTTCTCCTAATCTACGCACGATTCTAATTTTTGGTCCTCGATAGCGTGACATATAGTATTGAGTTATTATTTATTAGTACACTAGTGTTTGTTATATTTAACCAATATTCAAAAATTTCGTCAATTTATAGCAATATTTTTAGAATTATATAACGTTAAAGGAATCTAAGATTTTTGCGTTAAATTTCAGAGGTCCCTTTGTCATCTTTTAGTTTACCGACATGTAATATACACGCACCATGGAATAATGGAACTCGACAACGCAGCCCTAAAAGTGCACAGATACCTGCATAACAAATTATTGCTGCGAGCATAAAGAAGAACGTAGTTTGGACTATTTCTTGTTGTAATAAGGGCATTCCTCCTGGCAGTAAAAATTTATACATGGTATACATGTAAATTTGTAAAACAGTATTTAGACAAAACGAGAAACACCAATGGTATCGTACTACATTTTTTATCCAATATTTTTTTGTATCACCGAACCATTGTGTATCGGGTCCACGTCTTCGAACAACTTCTCGAAAAATGAAGAAACTGAATGCAGTACTATTAAATTCATTTAGATTAATAAAGTACCCAATGCCTCGTAAAACATGGTAATAGATTTCTTTTAAAAAATCGTATTCTAAAACAACCATAGGGAAAAATGCGAATAATTCCCCCATTGACCACACTGCCGCTAAAAAAGCGAATCCTCGGTCAACCCATGTTAGACTATAGATATCTCTTGGTGGTGCACCGGTTAGTTTTCGTAAAATAATGTCAATTTGGTCAAGGCACCAACATCCACCCAGCAGCACTACAGTTTTTACTCCTAAACTGGTTGCTAATGTGTACATAACGACTAAGAATCCTTCAGAATTAATTACAAATTCTAACAGAAGGCCAATAAAATAATTCTGAAAATATTCCCAACCTATTTTTATTTTTTCAACTATTTCTTTTGGATCGAACAAATTTTTCATGAGATAATTCGTATGACTATGATTTTATATATATATATATTTATTTAGATTTTACTTCTTGTCAAGTTTATTTCTTTTTGCTACTATTTGTATATGCGGGTGTAGCTCAGTGGTAGAGCGCGACCTTGCCAAGGTCGATGTCGCGCGTTCGAATCGCGTCACCCGCTTTTTAACCCCCTCCTACAATTGTTAAAATTTCTATATTGTCTTCTGGCTTAATTAAAATCTGATTCCATTTATTTTTTGTTGCTATTTTTTTATTGTGTTCTAATACAATATTTTTATTCTTACCATATAATAAATTTACAATTTGTTGAATTGTTATGTGTTTTTTTAATTCTAGTTCGTATTTCCTACCGTTTAACGTAATTTTTATCCTAAACTGCATAATTTTTGTGGATTTTTCATGTAATCTACTTCCAAACTATTCACATTTAGAGTATACTTCATGTATAGTATATATAGAGGTGGATGTCGCCAAGTGGTTACGGCACTGGGTTGTGGTTCCAGCATTCGCGGGTTCAAATCCCGTCATTCACCCTTTTAATTTTTATTATTATACTACAATTAATAAAATATAGTAAATTTTATTCGATATATTGTACAATTTAGAGTATACAAGAAAATAAATTAAATTTTATAAGTTTCACTATGTTAACAGACAACCAAGTATTCTTGGCTTTATTTTCTGCTTTAGTAACATCAATTTTAGCAATAAGATTGGGTGCAACACTTTATCAATAATAATATAACTATTTAAAAGAATAAAAATGGCGACGCAAAATAAAGAAAAAACTTCTTTACCAATTTTTCCCTTTACTGCAATTGTTGGGCAAGAAGAAATGAAATTAGCGCTCGAATTAAATGTGATTGACCCTAAAATTGGTGGGGTTATTATCATGGGTGATCGTGGAACGGGTAAATCTACGACAATTCGTGCGATAGCTGATTTATTACCGGAAATTTCAATTGTCCGTGATGACGCTTTTAATTCGCATCCGACTAATCCTGAATTAATGAGTGCCGATATCCTAACTCAATTTCAAAACAATGAAAATATAGAAACTGAGTTAATAAAAATTCCTATGGTGGATTTACCTCTAGGTGCGACAGAGGATCGTGTTTGTGGTACAATTGATATCGAAAAAGCGTTAACTGAAGGTGTCAAAGCCTTTGAGCCTGGTTTATTAGCAAAAGCCAATCGCGGTATTTTATATGTAGATGAGGTTAATCTTTTAGATGATCATTTAGTCGATATTTTGCTTGATTCTGCTGCTTCTGGTTGGAATACGGTTGAACGTGAAGGAATTTCTGTTCGCCACCCTGCTAGATTTGTTTTAGTGGGTTCAGGTAACCCTGAGGAAGGAGAGTTACGTCCTCAACTTTTAGATAGATTTGGGATGCATGCTGAAATCCGAACCGTAAAAACTCCGGATTTACGTGTTCGGATTGTTGAAGAACGAACAGCTTTTGATCAAAATCCGCAAGATTGGGTCGAAAAATACCAAGAAGAGCAATCTGAATTACGTTCAAAATTAGTAAAAGCACAAGGTATACTTCCATCAATCGAAATGGATTATGATTTCCGTTTAAAAATCTCACAAATTTGTAGCGAATTAGATGTTGATGGTTTACGTGGTGATATTGTTGTAAATCGAGCTGCCAAAGCTTACGCTGCATTTGATGGTCGTACGGTTGTAACGGTAGATGATATTAGTAATACGATTGTTTTATGTTTACGTCACCGTCTACGAAAAGATCCATTAGAATCGATTGATTCAGGCGCAAAAGTTCGTAAAATATTTAATGAAATTTTTGAAATTTAGTTGAATATGTTCGTATAAAAAAACACGATCTTTATAAAAACATAGCTTTTTATATTTGTAATATACAAGTAATAAACTTTAACTTTTTTATTACTTGTATTTTATAAATATACTTTTCTCTTTTTTTCTCACACTATGGGCTTAGTAGGATTCGAACCTACATTAAAAACTTAGAAGGTTTTTGTCCTAATCCCTTAGACGATAAGCCCTAAACTATAACTAATATACTACTATTAGTCTGGAATATAAATGATTAAAGAGGAAAAAAAATTGACTTATTAGAATAATTTAAATATAGTGGGCATTTTTTTAGCTTCAAACGTTTTTGGAAAAAACGTTGGTTTAACAGAAAACTAACCTACTATTGCTATACCGGTATCCTAGCAAGTTATTCAATAAATTTTTAAATCCGCTAGATAAGTTTCTATAAGATACTTTTCTATAATTATAACAAAGCTAGCTCAAGATCTGTTAAGAGGCTTTTTCATATTATTTTTAATGGGTAATACTGGATTTGAACCAGTGACCTCCTGCTTGTAAGGCAGGCACTCTACCGCTGAGTTAATCACCCTCTATATAGTTTAGTATAGCGAAATTTTAGTTTTATGTCTATATTTTTTTAAAAAAGAGCATACATATTTTTTATTTTGTATGCTCCATTCTTTTTTATGATAAATCTCGACGGTTGGGGTTTCGTGATGGATCATTAGATAATAACCCGAAAATAAATAAAGAGCAGAAGAAGATAACGCAAGTGTAAACTAAAATTTTTAATGCTACCATGGTTTTTTTGTTAATTAATATATAGAATGCAGGTGTTTTCTATAAAACAATACAAGTATTGTACCTTAAAAAACATTTTTATTCTATGCAAAATTTGAACTTAGAAAGTCAAATCTCGTTGTTTTTGAATTTGGGCTTGATTATAATTTAAATCTTTCAATTTAGTTAGGATTTGTTCAAAATATTCTTTTAAGTAATTATCTAGAGTCAATAATTCATTCGCTTCGATTTCAAAAGTTTCCTGTAATTTAGTATAATTCACAGAAAAATCTTCCTTACCAGAAAAAATTTCAATAAAAGCCAATCTATCAGCAATATTCCAACTCCATTCAAAGAAATTCGCAAATTTTCGACTTAATTTTACCGATAAAATCGGTAATTGATTTGTTTTTGCGCTTTGACCGGATAACTCCTCACATTTTTTTATAACTTCAGTGGATAATATCGCATCTGGACTTCCTAATGCGAATGTTGAATTTTTTGTATTTGGAAGTTTAAGACTTTTTATACAAAATTTCGCGACATCTGTAGTATCCATATATGCAACAGGCATACTTTCCTTTGTTACATAAATTGGTTGTTGCTCAAGAATAGGTAAAGCATACTGCCCAATCAACCCTTGATAAAAACCGGATAATTTAAAAATTGTATAAGGAACGCCAGAATTTTGTAAAATATATTCGAATTTAGATTTTAATTTCATCAATGGAATATAAGTATATTTATCTGCATTTAATATTGAAAAAAATATGAATTGCTTCACTTTCGCAACTTTTGCTGCTTGCAATAATGCTATTTTCCCATCCCAATCAATATCCTTTACGTTTAAATCATCTGTTGGTCTACTTGTAGAGGCATCAATTACCATTGTTACACCCTTAAAAGCTTCTGGCAATGTTTCAGGGAAACTCAAATCCCCATAAATTAATTCGGCTTCCCATTCTCGTAAAAAGTTTGCTTTTCGGATATTACGTACGAGACAACGTACATTATAGCCTTCATTTACAGCTTGCCGTACTATTTGTCGTCCTAGTGTTCCTGTTGCACCAATTATTAATAAGACCATTTTTAGTAATTTGAATAATTATTGCGCCAATTTTGAAATTGGCGCATCATTTGGTTTTAGTCTTGTAAAAATACACGACTCTGTAAAATATCTTCCGCTTGAATCGTTACTAGATCACTCTTTGTTAAAAGATCTGAACTAGTTTCAAAAATACGGTTAGCTTGACGCATTCGCGCACGATCTAGAGCATTTCGTACACTTCGAGCGTTTGCAAATAATGGTTTTTCCATTCGAACTTTAATATAATCCATTAAAGCATTTTCAGCATCTGCAGTTAATTGATATTGCTGCTCTTCAATCATGTTAATACCAATTTGGCGTAACTCCTGAGGTTCAAAATCAGGGAAATGCACGTGGTTTGTAATACGTGACGCTAAACCTGGGTTTGATTCATAGAATGAATCCATGCGATCTTTATAACCTGCAAAGATAATAACGATATCATCACGTTGATTTTCCATTACTTGTAATAAAATTTCAATCGCTTCAGAACCATAGTCTCTTTCATTATCAGGCTTGTAAAGGTAGTAAGCTTCATCGATAAATAGCACACCACCCATTGCTTTTTTCAAAATTTCTTTTGTTTTTGGTGCAGTATGACCAATATATTGTCCTACTAGGTCATCACGAGTTACTGTCATTAGGTGACCTTTACGACAGTAGTCTAATTTATATAAGATATCAGCTATTTTTAAACCTACAGTCGTTTTTCCAGTTCCTGGACTTCCTGTAAATGACATGTGTAATCCTGGATTACTTCCAGTTAATCCTAATTTTTGACGTAGGCGATCAATTAATAATAATGCAGCAATTTCACGAATTCGCTTTTTTACTGGCTTTAATCCGATAAGTTCTTCATCTAGGACATCTAAAATACCTTGAATTTCCGAATTGTTGTACTCGTCTTTTAAGTTTACTAATGTTGTCATTATATGCGAATATTTAAATTATAAATAAATGGCTATTTTTAAGAATTTTTATGCAAATCTATAAAATAACATGTTTTATGCCAGTGAGTGTTTTTTATAAGCACCGAAATAAATCGGTGCTTATTAAATATTATTTCTAATATTTATATATGTATATCTATCGATATTAGTAACGGCAACCTGCTGGCTTAGCAGCTACTGTGTAAGAAGTGATAGCGTACTTTTGGAAACGACCAGCACCTTCAGTACGTGCTAAGTAGAAACCAGGCTCGCTCGCAGGACGACCTACGATGAAAGCTAATACACATGACTCAACACCTAATGAAGCATCAAACGCTTGAATCTTAATGTAACCCTCTGGGTTTAATTTACGACACTCGTTTAATTCGTACATTACAGCGCTAGCATCTTTACAATCGAATAAAGGTAAACCCCACATATCCCAGTATGTGTTACGTGGGTGTGGATCATCTGTCCACTCGATACTTACTGCCCAACCTTTAGATAAAGCAAACTCTACTTGCTTTGTGATTTGCTCGTCAGTTAAATCTGGTAAAAACGAAAAAGCTCCTTGTGTAATTCTCACTCTTCAATACTCCT
>Ga0209092_10001118_pt1 | contig 26903 bp, 28 predicted proteins | sample FraStrMetagenome_FD_187446 | JGI IMG/M metagenome (GOLD analysis project Ga0209092, IMG submission 187446) | Marine eukaryotic phytoplankton communities from Arctic Ocean - Fram Strait ARC3M Metagenome (SPAdes) (version 2) | ecosystem: Environmental > Aquatic > Marine > Oceanic | place: Fram...
GAATGTAATAGAAAACTGGTTGTTTGACCCGTTAGCTGTATATGTGACTGTAGATACAGGCATAATGTCTCCGTTTAAAAAAGTATAAAGACCTCACCGTTTCCAGTGAGGCCTTGTTTTTAGAATTTAATATCAAACTGTTCGTTTAAAAGTTCAGGATTAGCAGGCATACCACCTGCATTTAGTTCATCCTCAACTTCTAATTGACGTTCTATTAGGTCTTCCAGTTCAGGGAATTCCTCAGCCATAACTGACAAGGCTTCCTCCCTATATTCAGCTACGTCTGCTTGAAGTAGGTCGCGCCTAAAGTCTGAAATGCCATATGGTTGTCTTTCAGCATTCCTATCATAACCATAGCTATCAATCGTTTCAGCTAGTCTTTGAACAAGCGTCATACCATCAATCTTAACGGTGCCATAAAGTCTGTTAAGTTCTTGAAAAGCGGTTGGGCTTAACTCTGCTGTTCCTATTTTTCTTCTAGGACCGCTAAGACCTTTTGGTAGCTTCCTCAATTCCTCAAAGACATAACCTGTATCACCATCCATATTGTCAAAGGTTTTAGATTTTAAGAAACCCCAAGCATACTCAGGAATATCTTGCGCCTCACCAGTTAACCAGAAGTGCTTTGCAGGTGCATTTCTTTCACCACCAGCGGCTTCTAGTACAGGGTCATACATGCGTGACTTTAAAGTTTCAAAGAAGCCGTTCAAATCGCGCATTACACCGTCTTGCTCTTTGTTAAGAGTATAAGATAACGAACTTAGTGGAATCATTGCTGCAACACGGGACTTCAGGAACCTATTAAACTCCCAAGGTTTTGAATCTCCGCTGGCTACCTGCATAAAGTCGCCTACACTAGACAACGATGACTGCATGGTAACTTGGTTTGCAAACATATTAGCAAGTGCAGCAAAGATAAACGAACCCTCTTGGCCCTCGCCCTCGTACCGATCATAATATTCCTGTGCTTGCCCAACCAAAGTGAAGGCTCCAAAGTGTGGAAGCATTTTACTCATGTCTGTAAATACTGGGTTGTCATTATCATCCCAACTAACAACAGAGTTTGCTTGCCAGTTTGGTGATTTATGCCACATCTCAGCGAGTTTTGGGTCTGTGACATAGCTAGGCCCAGAACCTGTAAGCCGCCCTTGGCTTGCCAGATATAGAGCATAGGTTGTCATAGCTACCCCATAGACTACTTTACCTTTAGCCATAGCTGCTATCTCAGGGTTTGGACTTTCAAGTTCCTTTCTTAAACCAGCAGCTATTTTACCTACGACAGGTACTCGCTGGAAGTTTTCTCTGAGTACGTTTGTCGGTGTTTGGATGAAGGGTATAACTTGTCTAAGTGCAGGAACTTGTATGACCCACATTTTCGCACCATACATCATACTGTCTTTAGGTAATGGGGTTGTGAAAGTACCGTGCCTAGCTTCCTCTAATGCTTCTTGGGCATATTTACTGGAAGCATTGTAGCTATCAAGGTTTTTACCCATGAAATCAGCTTTAGCACTAGGCTCATCTAGAACCCTACCCTCACGAACTAACTGCGCCCACTGAGAATCTAGCACCTCTTTAGTATTTAAAGAACTTGCAACAGCATCCTTCATATAATCAATGCGTCTGCGCCTCAATGTACCTTCTGTAAACCCTAAATCTTCAAGGTCTTTCAGTGTCATTTCGGCTGCATCAGTAGCAGCCGCTGCTTTAACTGTTGACCTGTATATCATGTGCTTAAAGAATTGATCTTCAGCACCCAAAACTCTTGAGGTAGAATTAACTAGCGTACCTGCAAGGTCTATTGGCGCACCAATATACTTGTTTATACCAAAATTTCTGGATGATATTTGACGAACAGAATCCCCTTCAGCACCAATTTTACTGGTAGTATCTAGAAGAGTTTTATCCTTCGCTATAGAAGAGATAGATGAAGCTAGGGCTGAGTTTTGTGTGTTTAATCTAGGTAACAGACCACCATTAAAATGAATTAAATTTAGGTTTTCTGCTAGTGTAGAAATCATAAAGTATTGTTGTCTCAGACCTTTTCTTGCTGTTTTCATATCGCCTTTCAAAACGGCCCCAACAGTCCTAAGTGTAGGTCTTGCGACAATATTGATAGAGGATGCGCCTATGTTAAGAGCATGTGTATGAGGTCCAGCGAGAATTCCATTTATAAATAGTTCACCCATCACACCCCATACCTTCGACCAAAAACTCGACTGTTGTCTAAATATGGCATTCTTAGCTGCTGGTGTTTTAGCCATCCGCATTTGCCTAATCATGGCATCTACTTTTTTACCGCCCTGAATAGACCCGCCCATTAGTTCTAAGCGGTCAATAGCTTGGTCTGTTACTCCAGAGTCAATTTTAATCTTATTGGCATTAAGACCTCTCCCAGAACCTGTTTTAATAGCCAGTATGCTATTTTGAACATCAGCATGAGCGTCTATTGTTTCTAGGAATGTTCTTCGCAAGTCATCTACGTTTTCACCTTTGGCAACTTTTGCATCAATTTGGTCAGCTATTTCAACAATAGCCCTTTCAAGTCTGACCATTTCAATTTTACCAGCTACACCCCAACGATATTGTTCAGAAGCATTATCAGCTACTTTTGCCAACTTTGCGCGAAAGGATTTAGGGCTGACATTCAATTCTCTTGCGAGAATATCGATGCTTTCATCAGCTACTTTATCTAAACCTTCAGTTGTGGCTGTTCCCATTTCCTTAAATAGACCAGCCCTCTCAAGTTCTTTTGAGGTGGCAAGCAAAATTGCATCTGAATCTCTTGGACCCTCAAAATATTTTGGGTTCAAAACAAATCGATCATTTAAGTCTTCTGCCAGCGTTTGTAGCTTTGCAGGGTCTGTCTTCAGTTCTTTTATAGTGTTTGCAACAGCCTTCGATTTAAACACTTTTAGTGGTTTAGGTGCCGCTGGTGCTACAGGTGCTACAGGTGCTGTTGCCTGTACGCTAGGTGGTTGTGCGCTATCACCCACTTTAGGTGCCGTGCCTACCTCTGGTGCTTTGGAACCTGCTGGTGCCGCCGTTGGTACTGCAGCGTTATCGGCTGCGCTTGCTGGCAATATTGGTCCCTGTTGTGGAGCCTGTAAGCTATTAGCTGCTGGTGCTGCAGGTGCTTCTGTGTCAATCTTAGGTGGCTGTGCTACCTCATCGACAACCTTGGGTGCTGCGCCTGTTTCCCCAGCGTCTGGTCCTTTAGGTGCTGTAGTTGGTACGTCTGCATCTAGGACACGCGCACCTGTTTCCATACTAAAAACCATGCCATCTTTGGTAGTGATTTGTTTCAGTTCTGGATTATAGGTAGAACCTTGAATAGGATTAACTGCTTCCCGTTCCACAAGTTCTTTCCAAGTAGTAACTGCATCCTCAATTTCAGCCGCTTGTGCTGCTGTCTCATCCGATACTTTACCAGTTTCTGCTACTTCTCTAGCAGCTTTACCTTTAATTCTAAGTCCACGATAAATCAGAATGCCTACATCAAAAGGCGTTGCAAGTGCAGTACCCAAGATGCCATTCTTAACACGGTTCTCCATGTTGGTGAGTTCATCGTTTGAGAATATGTCTACGACAGTTTCATTGTCACCGATAGAACTTCCCAGACGTATCAGCTTATTCTTGAGTTTTGTATCCCAAGGTCCACCATCACCGTCTGCCAGTGCCTTTGTTACTAACTCAGAATCCGCACCAAATTCTTCTTCTAGAATTTTAACAATGTTAGCCATCTCAGGGTCAAAGGCTACAGCATCTGCAGCAAAACCTGCCCCCGTTGCGCCCTTCCAAGTGGTGAATGCTTTGACTTTGGCTATCTTACCAACTCCAAACATTGCTCCAAGAAACTGAACAGTGCCTTGTGTTAGCGCACCTGCTGTACTGTCCCGCTGTTTTCCAAATATGGTAACTTTGTCTAGGCCAGCATCAAAAGATTGTTTTCGTTCGGCAGCTTGTTGTAAATCATCGACGCGCTCGTTCTCAAGCTGTGCTGCTTTATTAGGGTCAAAACCTTCTAGCCCAAGTTTATCTGGGTCAAATGGTATATTTGTTTCACCTACAGTGGCGGTGTCGCTGAAGAACCTAGCGGTCTCTGTACCAATGGACATGGCACCTTCTACAATGCCTTCACCTATGTCAGCAGCTATGTCACCCCAGCTTTGCTCTTCCTCTACTTCAGGTTCCGCTTCAACAGCGGTTGCTGGTTGTTCTACAACAGGTAAAAGTCTCTCTCCTGCACCTGCACCATACTTAGCATTAAAGTCTGACAGCCGATCAGGGTTATCTCGTATCCACTGAACCGCCGTTGGGCTTGGTTCTGGATATTCATCTTGTTCCATTTATTAACCTCAATCTGGTATGTCGGATGTTTTGGGTTTTTTTGGGGTTACTACTACGGGTTGTTCTCCTTCAGCTTCGCCAAATATTAGACCTGATACATTACCCCAACCCCACTTTAGTACTTTGATACCTGTATCAATAGGGCCATCTCCGTCTGGGTTTTTAATTGCAGATTCTGGACGCTGTGTAGGCGTTCTCACAGGAGTTAAATTTAACTTACCGTCTTGTTGAGCCTGCCGCATAAGTTCTTCACCTATCTCAGCTACTTCAGATGCGTATAATCCAGTAAGGTCTTGTAACTTTGATGCTGTCCTACCTGCAATAAAGTCGGGACTTGGAAACTGACCGTCATTACTAGCTTTATAACTGTTGATTTCTAATGTTAGGTAGTCATCAAGTTCATTTCTAATTGCTGCAGATGCTAGAAGTTGCTTCTGACTTACTTCAAAATTTCTCCTAGTACTTCTACCAGCTTTAGGAATTCCTAGATAAGTCTCTTCCCAATTATTCCACTGTCTCTGAACGGGACCAGTAGTTTCATTAAGTGCTGTCCAGATAGCAGTACCTTTAGCTGATGTAGACAACGATAGTGCTTTGTTGACATGGGCATCTGTAGTAAATGCGCCGTTGGTTAGACCTTCAGTGATTAATTTCAGTCTTTCTTCAGGGTCACTCTCATTCTTAATTTTAATCAGTTGAGTTGCGTATGCAGTTTCGTCTGCTACATCATCTTTTTCAAAGGCAGCTTGACGGGCAACTACTAGATTTTCTAAGGCTTCTGCACGGGATACAGATTTTGTATCTCCCATGGCTCTTAGTTCCTTTATACGATTTGCAATCCGCATTTCTGCGCCATTTCTGATAGGTCCAGCAGAACTACCTAACAACGGAAGTTCTTCTGATGCGTCTGCTGATAATTTTTCACGCGCTTCAGTTTCTGCTATCTCTGCAGTTAGACGGTCCCGTTGCTCTTGCCGATCTATGTTCTGCATTATCTGCACTCGAACCTTTTGGTTCTTCTGTCTAGCATCAAACGTCCCTGCAAGAGACCCTTTGCCCACCCTAATCTGACCCATAAACTGTAGGGGCGCAAAGCTGTTAGTTTCTAAAGCACTTAGCCGTAAAGCATCCGCAATAGCAGTACCAACCTTTAGACGGTCTAATCCATCTATCTCAGCCTGATCTGCCTTGCCTTGGATAAAAGCCTGTAATCCAGCAGCGGCCTTAGTACGTTGGTCTTTAGTAAGTTTAGGGTCTACCAGACTATATGTGTATGCTGATATCTCATCCCTAAAACCTTCATAGATTTTGGTGGTCATATAGGATGTATGCTTCTCTCTCCAACTTTGCTTAAAGCTAGTATTAGCCTTCATAGCATTGGGGAGGAAAAACTCAGCAGTCTCAATATCATTAAAATTATCAAAGCCATTCTTATCTACATAGTCTGCTTGGAACTGTGTGATAAATTCTTCAATTTTCTCAGGGTTGCCATTGTGGTATAGCTTTCGCTTTTCCATTTGATGCGCCAAGTCAGTCGCATAGTTAGCAGATAGAACATTTAAGTTTGCAGCCCTGTAACCTTTTTGCAGGTAAGGACTTTCACCCTCTGCGATGATGCCTTTCTTAACAGCTTCACCAATATTTATCCTTGTTTCAGACCAGAGTTTCTGACCCTCTGCATATTCTCTCTCAGCAGATCGTTGCTCAATACGTCCTATTGCAGGTAGTGCTTTCTGGCTGAAGGCATTTAAAGATTGCTCTAATGCTTGCCATCCACTCTTCTTTACCTGCGCTTTTTGATAGATATCTACAGGTCTAGCTGTTGCACCTACTGTAGCCACTTGTCCTTCAAAAGGATTAGCTATTACTCTTCTTTCAGCCATCGTCTGTACTCGCTTTCGGTGGTGCTAAAGATGCTTTCTTGCCTTGATAATCGGCCATATCCACACCAAACCCAGCAATGGGTGTCAGGACGTTGAACAGGGTCTCTGTGAAACCTTGTGGCTGCATACTATTAATTCTTGATTGGGCCTCAGTCTGGAAACCTAGTGCATCCATCTCTGCCTGTTGTTGTATGCCACCAAGTCGTTGATCTATTCTGGATGCCATCAATCCTTCAGATGCCTCAAAGTCTTTAAGCAACTGATCGACATTGATACCCTGTACCCCTGCGCCACCAGCAGATGCCATTACAGCACCTTGGGCTTTGAGTGTCTTCAGGTCGGCGTCCTGTTTAGCTTGTGAGGCTTGTACTTGTTCTTGCCTTAGTCGCAGTGAGTTTTGTTTAGACTTTAGCAGGTAGGCATCCCGTGCGCTCTGTGCATTAGCCTCTGCCGCTGCATTTTGGTTCTTGGCACTCATAACGGCACCGCCGACACCAGCTACTGCTGTGACACCTTGGATAGCTAAAGCTGTCGATGCCGCTGCGCTTGCAGACATGCCAGTGATTGCTGCCAGTGATACTGGTTCACACATATTATATCCTTACAAATTCATAGAAGGGACGCTTTTCTACGCCCCAGTGTTCGTGCTTTTTGATGAACGTGAAGCCCATCCACTTGAGCCACTTGATGTGGACAGTGTTTCTGGCATCGACACAGTTATGCAAAGCTAGGTAGTTCCTCTGTAATAGAGGTAGAAATGTTTTGCTTTTTCTCAGAAAGCTAATCTGGTGCTGATGGATGTTATCTGTAGCACACAGCCATATAGCCCCTGCACCTTCGATGTATGATGGGACTACACCAACAATCCCCACACGCTGACCATCTTTAGGTGAGCGCATGGTTAGTGTTATATCGCCAAGTCTCAAGCCATCCATCAGAACACCTATTGGTTCCCTTCCAGTTGCCGCTAGACATTCTGATCGATCTGCTTTTCTTAGTCTTGGTGCTAGATAGACAACATCATCCACCGTGGTCGGTGTTAGATATTTATTATTATCCATTTAATCTTCTTGATCTGAGGTGCATCTGGCCTTCCCACTCTGCCGATAGAAACTGGCAGGGTAGATGGCTGTCGCACTCAATGACTACTCTAAGTCGATCTGACTTGACCATAACAGGGAACCTGAACTCACCTGATGCTAGGGTAGTTGTACCTAATACTGTGGAACCACCACCAATAAAGCGTCCAGTAGATGCATAGGTGTCACCGCTAGAGTTACCCCCATATGTCGGGATAACCTTAACAATGAAATCGCCACTATCCTGATATCGCAAAAGCCAGTGTTTAATCTGTAGTCTGCCACCAGCAATGGACACACGCCCACCCTTGGCTGTTGGTTCCTTCATGTTGGGTGGAGAGAATTCGTAGGTCATTAAATACTTCTCACCCACATAGAATTCTGTGGCTGAATGGTCACCTCTTACTATCACTTGGGGATAATAGCCTGAACCGCCTGACGAGAACACTGGGATAGTTGTACCTTGGTCGGCCCCACGCTTGACCACAAAGGGTTCTACAAGCGCATAAGGGGTTGTGATGTAAGTTCTATCAAGAGCGCTGTTGTACACCACCGTACAGGCAGTTTCAGGGAACCTGTAATCCAACCTAGTCACATAGTTCTGGTTAGTATCAAATCGTCCTGCATCAAAGCTAACTGTACCTAGGATGGTCTTACCACCTTTGTTCCCTAGTACATATAATGCACTACCCATAAACTCTGCATCCAGAATGTTCAGACCATTAAATGTATACTTGAACCAAGCTGATTGCAGCTTCTCTCTACCAGCAATGTGATACTTGTAGACGTACATCGATGAGGTATCACTAGATGATAAACACACCATAACATTCTCAGCGGTACTTACAGCGATTGAATAAAGATTATCAGGAACATACTTAGCCACATGGCTTGTTACGTCTGTAGCATCCGATCTGTCGGTGTCATCGATAACGTAGTATTCTCTGATAGATGTGAAGCCACCTCTGGTCGATGAGAAGTACACAAGGTTACCAGCAGCCGCTGGCTTGGCAGTAGAACTGGCCTCGTATTCTGTTGTCTGAGCAATCGATGTATTCTTAGGCGTGATATATTCAGAACCTTTAAGAATAAACTGTGTCTGGTCAGAGAATAGAAGCAGCTTACGGTCAAACGGGATAGCATGTTTAAGGGTAGACACTTTGGTGTGACTAGCAGCCACATCAATAGGGTCATTATCTAGGACAGTACGCGCAGTTTTTTTGAAGAAATCAAAGTATTCTGAAGTCCTCGACATGACCACATTCTCACCTGACAGAAAACCTAAGCGGTTCTGAAAGAAGAATACGTCACTAATTTTTCTGCCCACAAATGAAGGCGTAGGTGATGAATTAAGGTCTCCAATTGCTCGGTCTCCCCAATCACCTTGTTCTAAAGTAAACGAACCGTCTGCCTGTCTAATAAGAAGGTGAGGCATAGTAGCTGGGTCTAGTTCATAAGATATGTTTGGTTGGATTGTTTCAACCCAAGTGCCAGAACCTAGTGCTGAGTAATTACCGTGGTCTGATACGAACTTAACATAGTAATCATCAAAGTTGTTTGTCTGGTCACCCTGTACCTGTGCGACATAGTTGTTTGGTGCATAGGCTGGTAGGTCATCAAACCTCTGTACAATACCTGTGGTGCTGGTCATGCCTGTATCGCCCAAGCTATCGTATGTAGCTATGTCGAATGAGGCATTGCCTGTCTTTGATATAATAACCGTAGAACCATTTGCTGTGGCACTAAACCCACCTGACCCGCTAATTGCAATGGCAAGTCTAGTTGCAATTGATGTGGTTCTGGTCTCTATATTATCAGTCTCAGAGGTTGTAATATCAGCGCGCAGCGCACCATCAAGATACACACTATAGCGTTGGTTATAGTCACCCTGCTTTACCGCTATCAAACCTTGAAATGTATTAGTTGGACTGAGGTTGCTATTATATGCAGGGGTCTTCTCAGTGTTCACGATGAACGTGTAGTCAGCTACAGTCACCGCCCTAAACGCTGTGGAAGGGTTACTGGTTGTCAGATAATTAGTTCCATCAGGATAGGTAACAGTCTTCTGGTTACCTACTAGGTCATAGATGTCGATCTGGTTAGACGAATTGATTAATGCAAAGTATCGCTCATCTTCAGAACGATTAAGTAGATGCACATAGCTACCAGTTGTTTCGGTATGTGAAATACGCGCTACATGTTCAAGTGGTGGCCTCTTCTGCAATCCTTCCACAAGTGATGGGAATGCATTCTCCTGCTTTTCTGCCTGACTTGACAGACGTAGCGGTGGAGATTGTTGGCTGACCCCTTGGATTAAGTTTGGGATAGCAGAACTAATCATAGGCATTACATAAGTATCCTCTGATTAGAATTGTTGCGGTTCATAACACGGGACACTGAGTAGCTATCCATCATGTTGAAATCCCCTGTGTCACCCTCAAATGCTTTAAGGTCTGTCAGGGCGTTCTGTTCATCACGCGATAACAGCTTGTGCATGGTCTCAGAGTTAATCATACGATCTGAGAAGACACGGGATGCTCTGATTGTAATATATCGTTTTACTGCGTCAGGAAGTTCTAAGAAATCCTGATAGTAAACGATGGTGGCATAAGCAGTGGTGTCAAACGTATACGTTCTATCTGTGAGGTTATACAGCTTACCGCCACGAACAGTTACATTAGTATCTTCTAGATCGATACGCGCTGCTGTGACTGGGATGTTGATTTGGTTGTTAACGTCAGGTTCTAGAGGGACACGATCTTCTGTATTGAAGTGCCATCCTTGTGACTGAACCTCACGACTAACTTCGTTAATAATCTGTTCAGCAATCTTCACGTCTATAACTTGATTGCCGATCAGGGTGTTAACTGGTTGTTCCCCGATAGTTGTCAGAAGGACATTGACCGCCTCTAGTTCGGTCATGGTTGAAGGTGTTGTCATGTTGCCCTCGTAAAAATGAAAAAAATGGGCCAGACCCCAAAGAAGAGGACTGACCCAAAAGTAAATTAAGAAGCCTTAATTTCGACTGCACACTCAGGACGCAGGATACCGTGACCCATAGCGTATTTAGCTGCCATCAGTGTACCTTGATACATAATCTCAAAGTCACCAGATGTACGCTCAACCGCAAGGTCCATAAGTTTCACTGTTCCGATTGCAGATTTCTGCATAACCAGAGCAACAGTAGTAGAGAAGTCACCGTGATAGGTGTTGTTCTCGCCAGAAACTGCAGACACGTTAGTTGTTGGTACGTTGTTAGACTTAACAATCTGAATACCAGCAACTTTCAGAACAGTACCTTCAGCATACACACCAGCACCGCCGAAATCACGATTGATTACGTCAGTGGTCTGTACGAGGTTGTAGTACTGTGCTGGCTTTACGATTGCCACACGGTCATTTTCTGGAACGTCTTTTTCGTCCATCGCCTGTGCCGCTGCAAAGATAGAAGCTGCAAGAGATGCACCGTTAGTCGCTGCATCAGCGTCTGTGATTGCAGTACCGCCGTTACCACCAGTTACGGTAGCTGAACCACGGGCCGCAAGGACGCCAAGCTGCAAGCAGCGCACGTCAAACTGTTTAGCCAGAGCCATTCCGAGCAAGCGTGAATACTCAGCGCGTACATCGTAGTGGTTCTTTGCTTCATCAATGTTTGCAATGAAGGTATCAGCAATCAGAACGTCATCGATGTTAACAACGATTTCGTTGTGTGAGATGTTCTGTGTACCCAGCAGCGGTGTTCCTACAGTGTGGTAGGCCGCGTTTGCCTTTCCTGTGACAGGAAATTGTGCCGATTTTCCTGAAGAAATCGTGCGGGATACATGTAAGTCTTTCATTACGTTGGTTTCGTCAAACGCTGTGAGAACTTCTCCGGCGAAGACTTTAAGAAATAGCGCGTTCTTCTGAGCAAAGTTTGCTACTGCGCCATTAGCCGCACCTAAGCGGGAGGGGGTGGCATTAGCCATAATCATAATCCTTGGGAAATATTAAAAAGGGGAAATAACTTTCGCCATTACTTGCCAAGATTGTCTGACGCATCAGGTCTAGTCGTTCATTGTCGATAGTTCGACTGCCTAACAAGGCATGTCTCTTTCAGTGAATTGACGGGTGGTCATTTACTATGGGCCACCCGCCAGATGGTAGTGCTGTAGAATTACTTTTTTAGAAAACTGAAGACCGCCCTAGCTTCTCTTCAACGTCTTTGGTGTACGCTGTATCCTTGCCATAGCGGGTATCTTTCATTGCAGCCACAACCTCTGCTGTGGACCTATATTCATCTTTAGGTGCGCCTCTGGATTTACCAGACAGCAGGTTAGGCTCAACACCCTCCGCGCCTTCACGCTTGGACATCAGCCACTCTACCGCCATCTTAGCGTTATCTGTGCCTGTCGCTACCATTTGATTATATAGTTTTAATTCTGCTTCCTGAACATTCTCAGATGCCCATTCAGTTAGGTCTTTATATCCATCAGTGCCGCCTGCCACATCCATGACCGAAGAGACATCAGCGTCAGAGTTCTGTTGTGTACCTCTGATGTATGCTTCAACCATTTCCTTTGGATAACCCATAGCATCAAGTTCTTTGAAACTATTATCAGTTAACTCACCTTTATCTGAGAATTCCTCAGAGAACTTGGTGAAGTCAGGTGAATTATTATCTTTAGGCGCATCGTCTGTTTGATCTGGTGGTGCTTCTACTTGTTCTTTTTTGTCCTCAGTAGACCCACTAGACAACTTTTTCTCTAGTTCGCTGTAAGACTGAGCCATGTCCTCTGCACTATTAAACTTCTCTGGCAACCATTCTGGTCGTTCAGACGAGTTATCCAGAGGTGCATCTGGGCCTGTCTCAGCTTCTGTTATAGTAATGCTTTCGCCCATGCTTAATAATCAGTCCTTGTGCGCTTCTTTTTGAGAATGGTTGGGGTTGCCAATGGTTTCTTGGCAGGTGCTGCAGGTTTAGCAGGGGCTTTACCCTTGCTATCCTTATTCACCTTGCTGTCTTTGGCTTTCAGCATATGAGTTTCCTAACTGTTTAACGCCTTCTTGCATGGCAGCGGGTCCAGCCTGTTGCATCATCTGCATCTGTTGGGCTTGCTGCTGTTCTTGGGCGATTTGTTCTTCTGATTTAATAAGACCCTCAGTGTCTATACCAAGGGCTGTGGCACGGCGTTTGATGTAGTCCTGAAGGTTCACATATTGTGCTAGTACTTCTGGTCCTAGTGCCTGTGTCATGCCCTGTATGAACAGGTCTAACTTGCGTAGGTCATGTCCTCGACCTAATGCTTCCATGCCTGTGACGATGGTTGGTTTAACAACATCCTCTGGCAGCTTGGGTAGCTTCTTATTTTTAGTCAGTACCTCAATCTTACGATTGACATACGGTAACTGAAATTCCTGTGACAGTATTGAATAGATGCCAGATAGTGTGTCTTCCAACTCACCAGCTAGGTATCTGATTTCTTCTGCTGTAACTCGTTCTCCATTTCGTTGAACTGAAGACTGAAGCATAAACTGTTGTGATAGCCGTTCTTCAATTCCTTGCATTGCTTGGTAGGCAACTCGAAAGTCGTTGAACTTGTCCATTTGAAGGACTGAAACATCATTCCTATTTCCTTCTATGATTGCTGTGTTCTCAGCTTTAGCAATGGTTCTAATACGGGTGGTCCCATTCGGGTTCACCATAAATAGAACTTTAGCTGCAGCCGCTGCACCTTCCACAATAGCTTGCGATAGACCTTCAAGGGACCGTAAGTCACCTAGTAGTTCTTCCACAAAGCCTCTGCCATAATCTTCACCGTCGATGCGAGAGAACCGTAGAGGTAGGAACGGGACTGCATTTGGTTTGTACTTACCGCGCGAACCAGCAATAACAGTTCCCTTTACCTCTTGGTAAACGTAGAACATGTTAGCTTTTCGCTCAATATGCGTGTAAATCTCTACAGTCTTTTCGTCACCCTCTAGCTTACCGCTGACGGCAGATGCCGTAGTCTTATCTAGAGCATTCGGTGATACGTTCTCTACAATTACAATCTCTAGCACTTCACCATTTGGTGCGCGACTGACAACATAACTGTCTAGGTGGATGACACGAACCTTCTCAGGTCCAACATGTAACAATACATTACCACCAACAATTAAATGCTTGAGTGCTTCATGGACTGCAACACGGTCACCTGAACTTTCAATCTCGTTCATAACTGCACGTTCAAACTCACCCAATTGTTTCTCAACATTGGTACGGGCGGCAGGGTCTTCTGCCATCTCTTTGAGTGTGTACGGTTCGACCATAAACCTGAAGAATGGTGAGTTAGGTGGCATCAGTGCCAGTGATAGCTTTGATGCTAGGTTGTTCACACCTCTGGCACCTATGCCCTGAAAGGGCGTATAGATGTCGCTGGTTTCATTATGTGAATCTGGTGGAATTAGTGATGGGATAGTCAGTTCAGAGCAATCTCTAGCCCTGTCGAGGTAGGATTGTCGCGTCTGTTCTAACTGCCGATAACGTGCCTCGCAGCTTCCCATACTCACAGCAGGTTCTCAGATGTAAGCCCTGTGTTTGTGTTGGTTGGAGAAGGTGCTGCATCATTTACTGTTCGGTTCTTATATTTATCACCACCAATAAATAGCGTTGCACCACCTGATGTAATATCTTTAGGTCTCAGCTTATTTTTTTTCATTAACAGGCTTGGTAAACCTCCAAGTTTAGTACCCATCTCTGCAAGGGGATTACACATAGAACCTCCTAAGTAATCTGAAGACCAGAACCACCAGTACCAATGTTAGCTACTGTCGGGTCTAGAGGAATAACAAGCTGGGACGTACCTTTAGCTTTGTTAGTGAGCGCACCAAGTTCAGCAGCGATACCACTCTCAGGATTTGACGGGTCATACCCAAGCTGAGTTGTTTGGCGAGGGGCTGCTGCAGGTGCTGCTGCTGGCGGTGGAGGGGGCGGGGGTCGAGATGGTGGACACATAAATATTAATCCTCAGAATTCTCATAAAGTTGTTCTTTATGGAGTTGTGTTAAAAGGTCTACGACTGAGCGCATACCCCCACGCCACATCAGCGTTTCAATGCTCTCACCTTTGTTTGGTGAAATGTGGGGAATTCTTTCGGCCAGTGCTATGATAAGTTCTTCCGATATATACGGAAATTTGTTCATGATTTTATAAATCCTCTATAGTGCAACCTTTAAGAGAATGCTCTTGTCCAAGCTGCACAGATACCTGACCTGACCACATCATCATGATTGAAGTTACAGTGGGCTGCAGGGATGTTATGTTTATGCATTAGATCGATAGCGACCTGCAGACCTGACTGTGTACCCTTCAGATCGTGTTGGGATATGTCACCGTTCACAACGACTTTGCTATCCTCACCGATACGGGTCAGGAACATCTTCATCTCATGGACTGTCAGGTTCTGACCTTCATCCAAGATAACGAATGCATCGTTAAAGCTGCGACCACGCATCACCTCAAAGGGTACAATCTCAATAGCACCTCGCTTGTGTGCATGTTCATACTTACCCTTACCAAGACGCTGTTGTAGCACCTCAGTGAGTGGGTAGACCCACGGTGCAATCTTGTCCTCAATAGTACCAGAGAAGAAACCAAGAGATTTACCTGCAGGGATGTTGGGCCTCGTTAGGATTATCTTATGTATCTGGTGCCTGTTGTACATGTCAGCAGCGATGGCTGCAGCTATGTAAGTCTTACCTGTTCCTGCTGGTCCTGTGACAAAGACTTGAGTGTAACGCTTTATACACTCAATGTAGTTGCGCTGGGCTGCATTCATTGGAAGTAGGGGCTGCACACGGGGACCATGTGCAACCTCTATATCCTCGACCTTCTTTTTGTACGTTGATTTCTTACGCATTAGTTACCTAATTGGACATGCACCTGTGGCGCATCCATCATCCTCTAACTCATCAAGGCTGTTGGCTGCATCAAGGTTAATGGGTTTCAATGTAGCTGCATATTCCTCAAAGGTTTCCTGATCGACCACTTCCTGTGGCAGGTAAGGATACCCTAAGTCTTCTGCAGTTTTGGTAGGGTCATTTCGATAGATGAAAGACACACCGACAAAGTTGTTCCAGTTCTCTTGGAACCAATCGATGATAGCTTCAATCTCAGTCTGGTCGTAGCTGATGGTGACACTGCAGTTATGGTCAACGTAGTGCTGCATCATCATCTTGTAGCGGTCTAGCTGTGCCACTGCGCTCTCTAAGTTAACGTGCTTACCATCCACTGTATCGAAGCTGACACCCTCGTAAGAAACGGGGAAGGTAGCCAGAACACTATCACCTCCTTGACCTTCATAAGGGTCAGGAAACACACGGTATCCAGCCGCTTCAAGGATGGGAACGAGAGGGTCATGCTTAGAGAACTTTATGTTGTTGAAGATGTACTTACCCAGAGGTTTGTGTACGCCTTCTGTAGTTGACATAATTTTAGAAAGTGTACCGCTAGGTTTAACTGTACAGACCGCTTTAGACCGTGGCAGTCCTAGTTCATCAGCCATACCATGTGCGCCCTTGTGTGCAGCGTTACGCAACAGATCGAACATAGCTGGATTGTTGAGGTGTTCCCAAGTCACGATACCTGTCAGACCTACACCTGTCAGACGTAGGAACTGGTTGAGTTCGTGCCAGCTACGCTGAAGGATACCGTCATCGAAAGACACACAGGTTTGCCTGTAGTTTGCACGGGCAATTAAGCCTATCCAATGGCGCACCAGATCAGGGTCCATGCCGTTAGTTTTGTTGAGGTCAAACTCTACTAAGTTACAAAAATTCTTATTACCTAGCAAAATCTCTGCACATGGATTGACTCCCTTAAACCAAGGCGCACGGCGTTGTGCTTCAGTGGCATTGATGATGGCAGGTTCAGACCCACCAGCCTCTGTCATAAGCTGAAAGATATGTGACAGTTGACTGTACGTTGGCTTGTTCCAGAACAGCAGCGAGTTGTTAGACTGCCCCCGTTGTGGGTTGTCCACCCAGTGGTCCTTCTTAGCAGTGGCAAAGCGTTCCCAATCCTTGTCACCATAGTTCATCACAGCAATCTCAGCAGACCGTCGAGATGATAGTGTGGTGCCAAGCCAGTTGATTACATCAAGGATATCGATGCGGTCCAGTAGCTGCCCAGCGCGTCTGTTAAGGATAGCGCAGATAGCTTCAAAGGCTTTGTGAATTGTATTATCACCAGAACTAATCCAGCCGTATCCACTAAGTCTTTCACCTGCTGGTCTGATCTGGCTGAAGTCCAAGACAACCTTATCAACAGGGTCTTTCATAGCTAGTATCTTGCCAATAGATTTCGCCCATGCCTCTGCGCTGTCACCAACCTCAAGTGTATACACACCATTGTGCGTATGCGCCCTGTTCCTATCATAGCCACGATAGTCACGGGTGGACCTGATGGTTTCAATCTCTACAGGTTTAGCGAAACCATTGAGGGTTCCGACCACTGGCTCAAAGCCTACACCACAGCCCTGTAGCAACAGCCACATGGCATCAACCACATCATGGACTGTCTCTACCTGCCCAAATGAACAGTTGAACTGTGAGGCTTCTCTGCGCTTGGCTACGTCTGTGCCACCTAACCAAAGTGTACGACCTGATGGACAGGCAATACGTTTCAGGTAAAGGTCTCGCAGTTCCTCAAGTTCTAGGGTTTCTAGAGGTGACAGGTTTGTACCCTTGGCACGTTCCCACAACCACCGCTGATGGTTAATCACACGGTTGATGGTCTGGTCCCATGTTTCAAATTGTTTGCCCTCTTTATCTAAGGGTCTGTTATATGTTCTGCGCGTTACTACCTGCGCTCTGGTATCTAGTTCTGCTGTCACCTGTTATCTCCATCACCCTTTAGCTGCCCACGCTCTGCACGGGAAGCTAATTTAGTTGCGTTATTATCTGCAATTATCGACAGCGGTTGTTGCATCAGTCGGGACATCTCAGAGATGAACCACAAGATATCACCGAGTTCATCGATGACTGCTTGTGTCTCAAAGGGTTTGTCCTTGCGGTAGAACTTGGCAATCTTACCAGCGAATTCACCAGCCTCTGCCACTAGCCCAAGCGATAGATATTCTAATGCTCTTTCTTGAGGATAGATGGCAGTCTCGGCTGCAATCGTTTGGTACTGGTTGAAGGTTAGTTCATTGGTTGAAAAGTCTTCACGCCATTTAGCCATCAATGATATCCCTTCCCTCAATCTGATTGATACGCATCTCTGCGTAGCGCATTGCTTTCTTCAGGTCGGTCACCTCACTTTCAGCGTATGACTTGCCTTCATATTTTTTATTACCAGCGCGACAGGCATACTTAATGATGTTGCCAACATGGAAAGGTAACTCATTTTGCATGATGAAATCTGCTGGCTGAACCATGAAGTCGGTGTAGTGGCTGGGATGTTTTACAGTGGTGTCCAAGGTGTAACCTTTCCTGATTTGTCTATGTCAGATGCGTGGCAAATACGGGCAACCTGTGCCTGTACCAGTGCGTGTTCTTCTGACAATTTTTTGGATTGAAATGCTTTGACTACTAGAGGCCAAAGGTCTTCAGGTTCTTTAGCTGGTGCCAGTATCTTGGTGGCAGTGACGGGGCCACACCCTGCCAGACCATCATAGTTGTCAGTCTTATCACCTGTCAGTGTCTGGTGCATGTGATAGTATGCAGCTTCAAAGACGTTGATACACCTGACCGCTGTGTCCTTTGCAGGATTGTACAACATAGCAGGTATGGTCTGTAGGTCTTTGTCCTCACTAACAATGATGGTGGTTGTAGGGTGTGTGGTAGCCTCAATGCCCAGTAGGTCATCAGCTTCCAAGTTGTCAGTGAGTACTGCACCCTGTTCCTCAATCATCCACTCTCTGACAGCCTGAAGTACCAGAGGTTTGCGGGTATCTTTCCTATTCTCTTTGTATGTCGGAAGGATATCTTTACGCCAGTTGTCTGGTCCTGTGAGATACAGTGTGTAGTCCTTACAAATCAGGTCACGCCTTACATTTGAGATATAAGTAAGGCATTGTTCGATGGCCTCATGCTCATACGCATGTAAGGTCCACAGCCCATCACCCCACTTGATTGGATGTTCAACTGCAGCGGCTGCTTTGAACGCTATGATGTCAGCATCAAACAGCAACCTCATTGTGGCTTACCTACAAAAGGCATCACACTTAGGTCAGGCTTTCTCTTAGGCTGAACCCGTTCACTCAGAATGAAAGCTGTGTCCAAAAGAATACTTCTGAATGGGCAATCGTTATCCTGAATTCTTGCGGCCTGAATACATAACTCGCTCAGTACTTGTGTGGTTGCTAATAGTTCTGCGATGTCTACGCTTACTGCTAATTGTTCATCCATTTCTGGTTAACTCCTGCCATGCGATTGGAAATAAAGACGCCATCTGTTCACCTAGTAGTTCGGCAAACTCTTGGACTTCGCGCTGGGCGTCAGGCTTGATGCGAAGGTTGTAGACACGGGACCAGAACAGGAGACTGCCTGTCCATACCCACTCAGTGATGACACCTTGCGGTAAGATACCCCGCGCCTGTTCAGCACAAATTCCGAGTGCAACCATCTTGTTGTAGGTGGCAATCGCATCGATGCAGATGTCATGATATTCTTCTAGGAATTCCTCACTGCGCCTGTGTGCTTCAGGGTTAGACCCTTGCTTTACATCAGGTGCTGCAGACCTAAAGAAGTCAGGCTTCCAGTAGCTGGGTGAGGACTTCACATACCGTCTGCTTACTTCATTCCATGTTCCACCGACTTGGTGCTTTGCAAGTTGTCTGCTTATGAAGATGCTGGTGCTGCATCGGAATGTAGCTTGTGGATGTGAGAAGGGATGCAGGTGGTTCTCTCTTGCTAGGAATGCAATCAGCCCTGCGTTCCTTGCGGGTCCATAGTTCTCTGCTTGTTTGTCGAATGAGACCCGCGCTGCATCAGCAACTAGATCGTCATCGCCCATGTGGGTCATGTAGTGTATGTCAGTCATGTCTAGTTCCTAATGATTAATGGTTAGATTTGATAAAGCGAGGGTCATTCTCGTAGTGTACTATTCGATGACAACAGGCGCACAGCAGCGCACACTTGTCAGCTTCAGCTAGTATCCTAGACCACTGCAGGTCTAAGTTACTTGAGTGCAGGGTGAATGATTTCTGCGTTGGGTCTATGTGATGGAAGTCATAGGCGGCAGGGTGATGCTCAGTATTACATCGCTCACACTTGCCACCTTTGTACTGGATAAGGCCCAGCTTTCTCTGCCTTCGCCTCTGCTGTTTATCAGTGGGTATCGTACCATGTGCGTCCGACTTTGTACTCTCCATCGATGGGGATTTTAAAGTTGAAGTGTTCTCCTGCTTGTTGAAAAGATCGTACTGCTTCTCTTCCGATTTCATCTGCTATTTCCTGACGGGCTATTAGCTGCACCTCGTCATGGACATGAGCCACAAGAGCGTAGTCTTTGCCAAAAGCGTAGCCCTTTGTGGTTAGATTTTGATACAGGATTACTGTTGCTTTCTTAGCAAGCAGCGCACCTGCGCTCTGTAACAACATGTTGAGTGCTGAGTGGGGTGAGCGAATGGGTAGCTGTCTGCCATCCAATCCTTTTAGGTAACCGTTTAGTTTTGCCCTAAATAAAACTCTCTCACGCAGCAGCTTGAGTGCTGGTGTAGCTTCCATAAACTTAGCGATTAACTGTCTGCCTACCTTGTCATCACCGCCAACTATAGAACCTATACGCTCCGCACCTCCACCGTAGAGGAATGCGTAGATAAATGTTTTCGATTGGTTACGTGAACTTAGACCAGCAGCCTTCTGGTTCACTGTGTGAATGTCACCATTTAAGATGACATCAGCATACGCACCACCATCATATTTCCACATGAACTGGGCAAGACATCTTAACTCCAAGCCAGATAAATCAGCACCTACTAATGCATAGCCTTCAGGTGCATGGAACAAGGCACGGCACTCTGCACCGTATGGCGAGTTGATGCTAGGTGTCTGGCTGACGTTAGGTTTTGAATGCGTACACCTGCCAGTTGCAGCACCATTGGTGTTGACCCTGCCATGTATCTTCCCATCCTTCACCATCTTCAGCCACGCATTGTTACCTGTTGCCAGCATACCAATACGCTTGTTGATTAGCATAACCTCCGAGAGAATAACTGCTTCTGGATAGTCCAGTTTAGACAGAACACTTTCATCAACCTGTGGCTTACCGCTGGGTGTGTATAGGGTAGGAACCCAGCCGCGAACCTTCTGCAATCTATCGGCAATCTGGTCACGGGAGGCAGCATTGAACACAACGTCTTTGACCTTGTAGGTCTTGACGCCCTTCACATATCCTCTGGTCTTGTTGTTGGCCTTGGGTGTGAATGGTTCCTTAACCTGCCACGGTGGGAAAGACTTCTGCAACTCAGCTTCTAGTTCAGCATGTCTGCTTTGCAGTGTAGCCAGCAGCTTGTGTGCTGCATCCTCATTGAAGTTAAATCCTTGGGCTTCCTGCTTCAGGATGATAGCAGCAAAGTCATGCTCTAGCTTGATACTCTCTGCTGTTGGTTTCTTAGACAGCATCAGTTTGTATAGCTGCAGGTTCAGGTGACAGTCCTGTTCACAGTAGTCCTGCATTTCTTTAGACCACTGAGCAAACTTCTCAACACTGTATTCAAAGTCACCCTTGTAGTTACCAAGCCTATGACCCCATGCCTTTAAGCTGTGACTGCCGATCAGTCTGCCCGTGACTTTCTTTTCCCTGAAGTCATCACCCTTCAAGTCCGACCAGATCAGGCGGGACATCAGCAGGGTGTCATGTATCTCACCAGTGAACTTAAAGCCGTACAGCTTCTCAAGCTGCGGGAGGTCGTAGCCCATGATGTTGTGGCCTGTCAGGATGTCAGCCTGTGACATCATGTGAAGCCCTTCATCGATAGGCATGTAGCCTTTCTGGTTGTCAGCGCAGCTTACCTTAACGCCACTGTTCACATCAATGATAACGATGGAGTGACACACGGTTGCATCAAGACCATCAGTCTCAATGTCGAACAGTAGGTTAATCATGGTACTATTCTCCCAACAAACTTAGATATGTGATTGACAAACGGCAGTAGACTAGCAGCCATCAAAAGGTTCACGCCTGTATGGACTAGAGCGATACGAAGTGTGTCACCTTTTGGCATTCCATCAGAGACTAACAATCCTGCCAGCCAGATGGTCCCTGTTGTACCAATGTTAGCACCTAAGACACATGCAATTGCTGCAGGTAAAGGTACTGCACCAGATGCAACTAGCGCGATGATGGCAGTGGTAGATAGAGAACTACTCTGCCATGCCAAGGTCATAACAATGCCACCAAAGAACATGTAAATTGGGTTAGCTATGAACCACTGTAGGTGGTCGATGTTACCCATAGATTTCATGCCACCTGAAAACATTTTAAGACCAATGTAAAAGATGACTAGACCAACACTAATCTGTACTAGATTAATCATGGTGCTGTACCTTTCCAGAGTTTTAGCTGTGCCTTCAGCTTGCCGTTGCGGATGACTAGAAGTTTTGCTTCGCTTTCCCAGTAGTCGCATTCACGTTGCTGGGTCTTGATGTACTCTTCCAGTTCGGCACACTTCTCGTGCCAGTACTTATCTTTAAAAGTCATCCTGTTCTTCCTCTACTTCAAAGACACTAGCTTGTGTCACTTCAGTCATCCTGCCTGTGTCGATGTTGTAGTTAAGCAAGCATCCGATACCCGTCTCACCGCTGAACCTGTTCTTCAGGACACGCACGGTAGATTGGTTGGGGTTGTCACCCTGCTGGTCACGCTCAACCGACAGACACATGTCTGATAGCTGGGCGATACTTGCAGAGCCACGCAGGGAATTGAGTGTAACCTCAAGGCCATTCTCCCAGCCACGTTCACCAGATGGGCGGCGTAGGTGGGACACAAGGATAAGGCCAATGCCTGTCTCTTCACACAATGACCGTAGCTTGGTCATTACAACGTCGATGTTCTTTCGTTCATCACCGTCATCGATACCACTGACCACGATAGATAGGTGGTCAAGTATCACATAAGATACTCCACAACCTTTGGCTAAGTAGCGTACTTTGTTAAGTAAGTTGTCTGTCTCTAGCGACCCAAAGTGGTCATAAAGATATACGCTACCGCTGCCAACTGTAAGATCAAAAGCAGATCGTAAGTCATCGTCTGATACTCCTTCTTTCGTGAGGTGTAATGGCTTGTCTAAAGCCAACCCCATGAGGCCAAGGGCGGTGCGCTTCACGTTCTCTTCTAGCGCAATGTAGCCAATAGATTGGCCTTGGTTGATAAGGTGGTATGCAATCTCTTTGCACACCTGCGATTTACCTACGCCACTGCCAGCACAGATGGTCACCAGTTCACCTCGACGTATGCCGTGTGTCTTGATGTTCAGCGATTGGAATGGGTAGGGAATAGACGGGGTGTCAGCATCTATAGATACGTCATCCCATAGGTCTGTACCTGCAAGGATACCATCAGGTCGATGGACCTTCGCTTGCCACATGGCATCGATCAGTTCTTTGGTGCGCCCAGCCACCAGCATTTCGTTGGGGTCTTTGAGTGGCAGGGTGGCGATGGCAGCTTTGCTTGGGGTTAGCAGTTCAGCAATCTCTACGCTTGCCGCACGGCCTACATCATCGTTGTCCAGCATGATAATCACACGGTCAAAACTCTCAACGAATTCAAGTGAGTTTTGCACCGCACGTTTAGCACCCTGACAACCGTTGGGAACTGACACCACAGGGAAGCGATTGCCCTGTGCTTGGCTCATAGAACAGGCATCAATTTCACCCTCTACAATCACCAACATTTTAGCGTTGCCAGCAGACCAGAGGTGCTGCCCGTACAGGCCAGCAGCCTTGGTGTCACCTAAGAACTTGAAGCCCTTGTCAGCGAAGCGCAGCTTCTGTGCTACCACCTGACCTGAGTTGTTGCGGTAGTTAGCAACATGACAGGGCTGACCGTTGTACTCACCAATGTTATAACCAAATTTCTTGCAGGTTTCTTCAGTCAGCTTGCGCCGTGGCAGAGCCTGTGGTTCGCCAATGGCGATAAGATTAGTCTGCATTTTTTGAGATACCTTTCGGACAGGTGCGGTGGAACTGTCACGGGATGACTTATTCACCCCGCAACTGAAGCAGTGACTGCCATTGCTGTAGACCCCCAGTGCATCTGAAGAACCACAGTCAGGGCAGCTTTCATGGCCGAAGAATTCAGCCTCTTGCGAGTTTATATTCTGCATACTTGGCCCCTGATGGTGCTGTCTTCATGTTCATCACGATGTCAGTGCCAGCGTTCTTCAGCCGATTTACAACAGCAGCCAACCGCCAGATGTTGTAGTTCGATTGGGCTTCCAGTGGGCTGATAGAACCAAAGGTGTTGAGGTGCTTAGTAACTGTTTGCATTTGTGTCATGCGTATCTCCAAGATGTCTGGGATTTAAAGAAGCCCACCCAACAGAATTGTTGAGTGAGCTATAGTGCAACCTAGAAAGTTTTCTTTAGTTCACCTGTGTCAAACCACAGGGCAGCATCGAAGTTCGGACAGGTCTTGCCGCTGTCAAAATCAGTGTGACCTTTGACCTCGGTGTCCTCTCCGAATAGTTCCTGCTGTTCTTCCAGCACCTCTCGCAGTGCTGTGTACTGAGCATCAGTGTAGTTAATCTCTGGGCCTTTCTTGTCGGCGGTCATGCCACCGATCAGGCAGATGCCCACAGATTTATTATTGATGCTGCGAACATGTGCGCCCTGCTTGTTATAGGGGCGACCTCGCTCGACTTTACCATTTCTCTTGATAACCACATGGTAACCACACCCCAGCCAGCCTTTCTCGCGGTGCCACTGGTCAATCTCTTTGACACCAATGTTCATGGCTGGTGGGGTGTAGGCACAGTGGACGATAAGATACTTAACGTCTGTCCTCTTCATTCATCTATCCATTCTTGTGGGACAACGCGCTTTGAGTAGAGGAAGCAATGCTTCTCACACCACATCGCGTAGGTTGTCTTTGATTGTTTTGAAATTTTGGTATTAGGGTTGGAGAAGACCAGCCGAATATCAAGGTCAGGATGCTGTGCTTTTACTAACAACATCTTGGCTCTGTCTTCTGTTTTAAATTGACCTTTTGATTCAATCACAATGGTCTTACCTGACCGTGTAGTGATGTAGAAATCTGGGGTGTAGGTAGCAGTGCGTTCAGGTACGAGATACTTTAACTTGTTCTCTTCATACTTAAACTGCACACCTTTCACAGTGAGGTCGGCGGCTAGACTTTCCTCAAGTCCTGACCGCCAACCATTCGCTATTGCTCTTTGCCTTGTTGTGCTGGGATAGCGTATGCCACCAATATTAGAAATCAGTGTCACCATAGTCGATGGTATCATCTGGTTTAGCAAAGGTGCTGGCTACTTCAGATACATCATCTTCGAACCCATCCTCTTCAGAGAACATAGACCCATCGCCAGCCGCTGTATAATCAAGCAGGTGGATAACCTGCACAGCACTTAGTCGTAGTGAGATACCAACTGACTTGCTGCTGGGCATTGTGTACGGGACGATGGTTACCGCAACTTTGATTATGGAACCGCCCCCAATCTCAGCGTTTGTCGGACGCCGCTTGGCATCGAAGAGGGCAACTTTCATATCAACTAGACCGTTGTTAGTTTGTATTTGTGCCTTCTGTTTTGTCTTCAGTAACCAGTTACCTGTCAGATTACCTTGGTCATCCACCTCTTCCTCAATGGGTAGGCGAGGTGTGAACTGTTTGACCTTCGGGTTCTGGGAAATTTCTTCTGCCTGATACTGGTCAAGAATTTTTTGCAGTCGATCAATGACGGGCTGGGCTGCAGCCTCTGTCAGCTTGACCGATACTTTGTATTCACCAGCACCACCCTGATCGAACTTGGTGTCAGGTGAGTTCAGGTGAGGCCACACTGCGATACCTGTGGGTGAAACCATTTTTTCGTATTGAATTTTAGCCATGTGGTTTTTCCTTCTTAGCTATATTTTGAAACGTCCACACCGACCTCAAGCAGTCTGGCGAGAATGTCAGTCGGCACGGGGTCACCGCGCAGGTGCAGTATCTCTGCGGTGTGAAGTAAACCTTCTTTGGACAGAGGTTTGTGGGTTGTGTCGCTCATAAGAAATCCTTTCGATAAGCTATAGTGCAACCTTGAGATTTACTGATTAGAATTCACATATGGTTAGATTATGCGAAGAAGAATTCGCTGTGCTTAACCTGTGTGATATCCAAATCACCAGTGGCTGGCAGAGGTGGTAGTTCCAAGCCAGATTGTGCCTCTGCCTGAGACTTGAACAACTGAAGTGGGTTGTTGTGTTCGTACAGATCGATGAAAGCCTCGCGCAGACAGGCACCAAACATCTCAACGTCAGCAGCGTGGCAGCTAAAGCTGTCATGTATCATTCCGAAATGCGTGACACCGTTTGCCTTAGCAAGATTGACAGACATGCGGAGATGACACCCATCATTTGCATGGACCCAGTTAGGGCTGATGCCGTTACCTTGCCGTCTGCTGTCCAGCTTGTTTTCTTTCGGCTCCTGCAGTGTTAGATAGATCAGCTTGTCACCAAACTTTGTCTTCACCCTGCGCTTCGACATGTCGAGATAGTTCTGCATGACAGGCAGACCATCGACTGTGGTCCACACGATAGGCAGGTTCTGTTTAGCCAGTACCTTTGCGCTTTCCTGTAGCCAATCCATACCGTTTTTAGCAGCGATGACAGTCTTGTTAATGCTGTCCCACACATGCTTGGCAAGGTAGACACTGGCCTCAAATTCATAACCATCTAGCACTGAAACATAAGACTTATCTTTCTCAAGCCTCTTAGCGTCAGTTTCTGTCAGGTATTCTTGGATAAATTTTCTAGCCGAAAACAAAGTGGACCCATAGACACGGGTCATCGTACATCTTTTGGCAGTCTTACGTGTCATGCCATACTCAAGCCACAGCTTGGCTAAAGATCGTGTAGTGATAGTCTCTTTGTCATCGACATAGCCTGTGCTTCTGAGGTCAGCATGAACTTTCTTTTTTGTCAGATCGATGACAGCCTGATAGATATCAGACGGGAGGTCAGACGGTATCAGTGAGACTGCAGCACCACCGATTGGGTCACGCAGGGCAGCGGAGAAGTGCTGCAAGCCAGAGCAACTCCCATCCTTAGCGCAAGGTATGTATGACACATGGTCATAGCCGTTCTCACAGTAGCCAACCCATTCGTTACAGAAGGCGAGGAACGACCATGCATCATCAGCTTCCTTGGCCCACCACAGGTCATCCAGAGGGGCAGTGCCAGCCTGTAGGATACGGTCTTGGTTCTTGACCACCCAATCGACACGCTCTTGCATACTGGCCTTGTCATAGCCAAAACAATTGGCCCCGTGTATCGCCAGTTCACATGCCGCCTCGTTAGTACCTAGTGGCTTACCATCAGCGAACCGTAAGAGACCTTTGGCAAGCGAGTTGCCTTGTGGGTTGAGGTACATAGCAGTTGGATATGCACGGCCCCTAAAGTCGAGGGTGTGCGGGAAA
>Ga0209092_10001120_pt1 | contig 26862 bp, 13 predicted proteins | sample FraStrMetagenome_FD_187446 | JGI IMG/M metagenome (GOLD analysis project Ga0209092, IMG submission 187446) | Marine eukaryotic phytoplankton communities from Arctic Ocean - Fram Strait ARC3M Metagenome (SPAdes) (version 2) | ecosystem: Environmental > Aquatic > Marine > Oceanic | place: Fram...
GAAATTGAAGGACTTTTAGCACCATCATTTTCGGCAAAATTTGCATAGGTATATAATAGGTAATTATTTTACTACGCGCTGCAAGAAGCTTTCTAGAGAGGAAAAGAAAAACTATGTTTCGTCTGAATACAAGCATGCAATACATTTTTAAAAAATCTGCCATGGACATCAGTTAGTTACTTTTGCTAGGATGTGAATAAAAGAAATATTGAAAAAAAGTAACAGCATATTCGGCTCATACTCCAGGGAGACTCTTCTGTGGGCTTTAAGAGAAGATAAATATGCATCTTTTAATTTGTCCAGGGCAGACGAAAAACTCGTGATAATTAATTAAGGATCAGCAATTAAATGCTTTTAAGTCCTTTTCGTACAGTTAGTTCACCAGGGATGACAGAGCTCAAGAATCATGCTTAAAACCACGTGTAAGAAGATGACGTAATGAAAGTTATTTAAGCATTTGAATAACATGCTGAAGATCACAGATTATCATCGTTTACTTAGATGGTCCAAAGAGTACGGTCCTGTCAAGTATACGTTGCAAGGATGAAAATAATATGGTAACTTGCAAACAGAATTTTATGAGAAGGTTATTGGGGAAGCATCATTGGCCACGCTTGACCGAGAACCAATCTCTTAATTTTGTTTTTTCGCTATGTCGTCGTTCTTTTCTTCTGAAAAGACTGCGTCTATGTCGAAGTCTCTTGGCAGAGTGCAAGAAATGCAGTCGTCCTTTTTTCGCCGCCTCTCTTCTGAGGCGCCGTCGCCATCTGCGCCTGCAGCTACGATGTCTACTGGTAAGTTACCGGGGGGGGAGCCTGAGGCAGGTTCCACTTCTGGAAACTCGTTTGTTTGCATACGCGATCCTGGAGTTATCTGTGGAGGTTTGATTGGAGCAGGAGCAAAGTTTTGTATTAAAGCAAAGGTGGACTGTGCCGTTGTCAAGCATGACAAGGCCCCATTTGAGGACTTGATACCAGGTATTTATCTAAGGGGAGGTGGTTTGGATGCTTACTGTTCGCCTTGCTTACCAACATCTCGATTGAGTCAGTCAGCTGCCGAATTATTTATCCAAGCGGAGTTTGAGGATGTGACGACAGCGCGACAAAAGCTAGATCAAGTAGATGCCTCTACTGTTGCCTTTTGGAATGATGCTGAGGTGATTGAGTTACTGAATGCAAAGAAGCCGCCTCGGTTTGCTACACCCGCTAAGAAGCCAACACGAAATTTGAACTTGCGCTCGAAATTTGACAACACGCTACAGGTTGTAGACGAGGAGGAAGATAGTAACAAATTCAAAATTGAAGGAACCTCTGTGAATTTTAAGCCAGTTAGAGATTTTTTGGGAGACCTTGCCTCGACAGTAGAAGAAAACCAACAAGACTTGGATCGTCTACAAGATCAAGTTTTTGAATCATCAAGCCAAATTGGTATTGCTCCTAGAAATGCCCCTCCCACGTTATGGGTGGCGCATATGGAAGCCAAGGGAGAAATCCAAGATTTACAGGAAGAAGTAAAGCGCAAGGCAGATGTCGACTTGGAAAAGCAGATCCTTAATTTTGAAGGTCGTTTAGATTCTATTCAAAGGGAAACCAAGCGACTCAGGGATGATGCTCAGACATCCTTCAATGAAGTAGCATTTGAGTTTGAGAAAACTAGGGCTGTCCAAAACATCAACGGCACAGGAATTTCTCCCGAAACTCAGATACATCTTGAAGAAATGCATAAACGTTTAGATGCGCTTGGATCTATCACTGATGCTCTTTCACAGGATGATTCTCGCAACCAGTTTTCTGTACGAATCGGAAAATATAGATTTCAATCTATGGAAGAGGTGGGAGCATGGGCGGATAAATGTTTACCGTCTTCATTTTGTTTTGGACCTTTTGTTGATGCATATTCGTTTTTAGAGCGGGTTAAATCAGCTAGAGATGTTTCGGAATTAGGCAATATCATTGGAGACATGGACACACGTCGAAAATCTAGTGTGTCTGCAGATGAATCCATAGTAATTCAAGCATTTCAACACCCTCTACCTCACTGTTTCAGAGGATCCTCCTCTTCGTCTACAAATATAAATTCTTGGCTCCCTGGATTGAAAACTAAAGCGGCCTGGGAAAATGAAAATAGCACAAGAGGAACTAAGATTGCCATCAGAGATAATATGGAGGGAATCAGGTCAAGAGTGGAAAAGCTTATTCAACAAAGATTACATAATCATGCTGAAGCCCAAGCCTTGGCTAGAGAATGTCTTTCTGACACCATGACGTTTATCACATCGTTGTGCCATTTTATTTCAAACACCTTTTTAACTTTGACCACCGCGGGATATCCAGATGATGATGCGTGGACGTTGGTCTCGAAGTTAATATATCGAATGTTCGCAACCGATTGCTATCATGATAAGCGCGGAATTGCAACTGAGCTTCTAGACTCTGATAATCATCGCTCCATAGCGGTGGGCATCTTATGGGCTACCTTTGCAACTCATGAAGTCATGCGAGAGTACCTTCGTTATACATTTGCTGATCACCCGTCAATGTCAGGAGAATACACCCGCTTCTTAGTTGCACACGCAGGGATTTCAAAACTTGCATCTGCAGAGAAGACAATTTCAAAGTTGATGGGACTAGTAAATGCTTTGGAGAAGAAGGTGGAAATGGTGGACAAGAAAGCCACAACTGCCACTAGTAAGGCAGATGAAGCTGTCAAGCTTGTCAAGAAAAAGAAGGAGGCAAGTTGACCACCAGGGTCCTCTCTCAGTTGTAAGCGCATGGGTTCCGGCTCAGAGGAGGACCAAAGTATATGTTCAGAGGCAAAACGAAATGACGATATGTTTATGAAGAAGCCAATTATCAACTCACTAGTGTCACAACAGAGGCAAGGAATTAAGTTAAATCTAAGATCACTTAAATTCCCGACTTGTTTAGTCATTGCTGATGTATTGCCTAGTGTTTTGTGGTTAATTGATATGTCGTTTTCAGTTTCTAATCTACTTTTATATGTTGAGGAAAGTGTGTTAAGTTTAGATAGTGTTATGCATTTATGGAAAAGTAAAGTCACATGTGTGAATGAATCTCAAGCCTTAGAGTTAATGGCTCAGCATACAGTGTGCAAAATTGGAATGGGGTCAGTAGAATTTTTATGGAAGTTTTGGTGTAAAAAATGTGGTATAGGAGCATTGGTGGGGGTTATATTTATTTGTTATCCTAATCGGTTTCGGAAAGGAGAGTTCTCTAGCTGCTCCATCAGGTGGATAAGAGTAAATCATTTGAAAGTCGGGGGTCTGACTAAGACCCAATGGATGATTGGGATACCAGCGTCTTGTGATATGAATATTGTTAAAGAAATCATATCTAATGCAAGTTTCGAAAGAAGTTTGCATTCAATTTTAAACGAGGGCGAACATGGGTATGTATGTCAAGCTCCCAATCAGGTTCAGCGTGAGGAGCTACAATTTTGGAATTCCGGCATGCATAAGAAGATGATTGTCCCATCGTATAAATCTAGAACAGGCTGGGTGTCTCGACATTTAACTTTACTAGAAAAAGCCTTGTGCTTGGATGTCTCTGAACTTGTGATCAAGAAAAGCATAATTGTATCTAGTTGTCCTACAGAAGTAATTCATTCAATTGAAGCTGGGAAAATGATACCATTAAAAATTACCCAAATTGCAGTCAATGCAATTTTTGATTTTTGGAGTTCTCCAAGGTCTTTTCCTGTTGAGAGCAGATATGACAAAAATAAGAGAACCATATCAACCTGTCATGCAAATGAAAAGAGCGCTTTTCAGTCGGATAAGGAAGAATTATACTCAAAATTCGAAAAAGAATATCTTACCAATTACGGACAGAAGGCTGCAAAAAATGACGATGAAGCCGTTCCAATTGAGCTGTGGGATAGATATATTTTAAAAGACTGTTTCGATTGGTTGGACTACTCGACAAAAGTAGCTTCTGCACTGAACATCATTCGTGAAAAATTTGCTTTCAAATGGTATTTGAATCGTTTGAGAAATAGCCTTTTTACCTACTTGAGGGTCAATTACACAAAAACCTGGTATAAGCTGATTAGTGCAGAGACATCTTACTCAAAGAAATGGGGTGGTAAACGGAAAAGGGATTGGGAAGTTCATCAGGATATTTTGATTAATCTCAAACTTGATTTGAATGTTGCTCGGGATGCAATGACACGAGCTTGTTTCAGCAACTGGTGGAATTGGTCGGCAGGGTCCTCTTGCTTTTTCTGGAGATGGTCAAAAGATATTCAGAAGGCCGTAAGAGATGGCTTTCCGGTCCACATCGAAAAGGCTCTACCTAAATATCGACAAAAACAGGTTTTTCATTTAAAAGAACCAGAGCTCATTCAATTAAAAAAGAAAATTTCCAAGGTTGTAGAACGTGGCTATTTAGAAAGCGGATACGTATCCAGTCTGATAAATTATTTTGCTGTACCGAAGGGAGAGGGAGATATTCGTGTCGTATACGATGGCACAAAGTGCGGATTAAACGAATCAGTTTGGTCACCTAATTTTTACTTACCTTCAGTGGATTCCTTGTTAATGAGGGTTTCTACTAGCACTTGGTTTTCGGATATGGACTTAGGTGAAATGTTTCTGAATTATTATTTAGACAAGAAACTGAGACCATACGCTGGAGTAGATATTTCTCAATTGGAGGATACGGACAACATTACTAAAAAGTGGGTTCGTTGGAATCGAACACTTATGGGTTTTCGGTCGTCACCCTATTTGGCTTGCAAATTATTTGGATGGACCACTGATGTTATTCGAGGAAATCGATTGGATGTTACAAATCCTTTTCATTGGGATCATATCAGGATAAATTTACCAGGTGACCCAGATTATGACCCTACTTTACCTTGGATAGCCAAAATGAGTTTTTATCATGAAGCGAGTGATATAATTGTATATGTGGATGATATTCGCCCTTTTGCTAGTTCTAAGAATCGTTGTCGAGCTGCAGGAAAGAAAGCATCAAAGATAACTCAACACATGGGTGAGCAGGATGCTTCAAGAAAGGTGCGACCGCCAGATCAGGAACCCGGACCGTGGTGCGGTTCGTTCGTATCAATAAAGAATGGATGTGTGTGGGCGTATGTGTCACAGAAAAAATGGGACAAGGGTCGCAATTACATAACGAATTGGATACAACAATTACTTTCTTGTGAGCATAATGGCACTGTGGGTATGCTTGAACACAAGCATCTAGAACAAGGCCGTGGCTTCCTGGTTTACCTTTCTAGAACTTACACAACCATAGTCCCATACTTAAAAGGAATTCATCTTACATTGGATTCTTGGAGACAAGGCAGGGATGAAGATGGTTGGAAATTAAAATTGAATGGAAGAAGACTTTTTGAGGATGATGATATCAGATCAGCCCACCTAGAAAGTTCAGACAGGAACACCACCAGGTCTAATAACAGCAATTCAAAAGCTCCAACATTTGTACTGTCAGTACCTAGATTAAAAAATGATCTACAAGCATTGCAACTGTTTTTTAAACCAGAAAAGCCTCCTTGGAGATTTGTGAGGGGAAGAAAAATATTGGTAGCTACGTATGGGTTTGGAGACGCATCGAAAAGTGGTTTTGGATCCACTTTGCAAATGGAAAATGGAATTTCATATCGATATGGGACCTGGGGTTCCGATGGAGCCGAAAAATCGTCTAACTTCAGAGAACTAGAAAACCTGGCTCAAGCTCTTGAAAATGAAGTATCTACTACATCATTAACAGGAAAGGAGGTGTTTATTTTTACAGATAATAGTACGGCAGAGGGTGCCTATTACAAGGGCACATCATCGAGCAAACTTTTATTTGAAATAGTATTAAGACTTAAAAAATTGGAATTTTTGGCGGGCTTCAAAATACACTTCATTCATGTTGCAGGCAGTCGGATGATTGAGCAAGGAACAGATGGTTTGTCCAGAGGGGACTTTGGGGAAGGTGTAATGAAAGGCAAGGATATTATGTCGTTCATACCACTCCACAAAACAGCCATACAGCGGTCAGATTCTTTAAAACATTGGATCATTGATTGGATACAGCCAGTTATCAAAGGAAAAGAAAAAATCGAATTTTTAAGTGAAGCAGATTGGTTCTATCGCGGGCATGATATATTCAATGGCTCTAAAAACAAAGAAGGAATCTGGATGCCTAACTACAAGAAAGGCATCTTTGTTTGGAGTCCGGCACCTGCAAGCGGTCAATTTGCTGTTGAGCAACTTCGGGAAGCAAGGAATAAAAGAACAGCGTCATTGCATGTGTTTATCATTCCAAGATTGTTCACTAGCCTCTGGAGGCGACAACTTCATCGCGTGTCTGACTTATGTTTTGATTTACCTTTTATTGAAAATGTGTGGGACAAACATTCACAACATGAACCACTAACACTTGCTTTCATATTTCCTTTTCTGGATGTGGCTCCATGGCAATTAAAAAGAGCACCAGCCATTTTGGAAATGGGTAGGTTGTTGCCACAAATGTGGAAAGACTCTTCGGTCTCCACAGGGTTTATTTTGTGCAAACTTTTGCTCAAGGCGCGGAGTTTGGAGTCCATGTCACATGGCGTGGTGCGCGGAGTGTTATCATCTGCCCGACGATTCGGCATTTTTCATAATGAGAGCAGAGAATGATATGGGTGCAACCTGGTTGAACTCGAAAGATCAAACAAGGTTTCTCCAGGCACGTAGTGGAGATTTTCTACATTTTCCTTTTCAGTGTGACACATGTTGGTTTAGGAATTTGAAGTATCGTTCTCCTAAGGATAATCTATTATCGGACCAAAGATTATTAAAATTTATCAGGAGGGTTAACTTGGACGGCATGTGGAGTCGTGAAGCTGGAACAGTCAGATCCATTAGATTGAATGTAATCAAAATCATAAAGTTTTGCAATGATCTAGACGTCAATCCGCAATTACCTAAAATTGGCCCTTGGCCCATTGGAGACAAAGTTGGATTTCAAGTTGCTTTGGCCCAATTAAAATATTCTCAGGAAAGAGGGAATAATGTCGCTACTCATTTACAGTTTGACACTATTAGAAAATTGAGGACAGCGTATTCACATCTTCATGAAACGTCCGTTGCTGCAAATGAAAATTATACCCATTCGTTTAGGTCCCTTGTGGGATTATTATTTGTCAATTCAAATTGCCCTACACAGAGTCGATTTTTTAGGAAGTATATGGAGGGTATGCTTGAACGAATGGGAAAGCAAACCAAATCTAATATGCCTCTAGACTATAAGATTTTGCACATGATTTTAAATAATTTTGAACAGGAATTGCTACTATCTACGATTACAGAAGAAAGAAGGCGTTTTATTCATATGATAGGTTGTTATTTACTTGTTGGATTTGTTCTATCGTTACGTGGAAACGAGGGTTTCATGATAGAAGCACATGGTCTGGTGTCCCATTTACATTATGGTTTGCAAGAGGATCTTGAGGAGGAAGATGATCACCCCTTCGTGATTATTCCGCTATTGGGAAGGTTCAAAAATGAAGAGGGGGAACGTTGGCATTTAATGATCTCGGTTTCTACTACACGTTCAGGTTTTGAAGTCCGCAAATGGGTGGAAAGAGTTGCAGCTATTATTGTTAATGAAGGGCATTGTTTAGGCCCTGCATTTTGTCATAGTGATGGAAAGTCTTTTAGAGCGTTTGAGGTTGATGAAGAGTTTCACAAACAGTTGGAAAAAATTCAAGGATCTCATCCAAAATTGATTGAACCAAATCTGGATGTTACTGAGTGGTTCTCAATATTCAGATCTTTAAGAAGGGGCTCCACAGCCCGAGCTGATGAATTGGATATTTCTGATACTGTAACTAACCTCCACAACCGTTGGCGTTCCACTGAATATCTGAAAGGGAATCGAACTACAAGTAGTATGAGGCAATACTACACTTCCTTGCGGCTAACTCGAAAGGTAAGGCTTAAGTACACTGCGAACCTCTAATTTGTACATCTCTAAAAATGCAAGACGAGATTTATGGATTGAAGCGATCGAAGGTTCCGGTGGTCTTGATGAGGGGGGGGATCCAGGCTTGGACTATTCACAGAGTTGATTTTCTTTTTCTTATAAATCTAGTGAGATACCACTCATATTTATTTTGGATGAAATCTGAGACGGATAGACTAGTAGCGTTTCGCCTGGTTTCAATCCATTCTCATGTCATCTTTAAATCTATTCTATAAAAGAATTGATTTGGGATGACAAAGGTTTTTAATCAGGAGAGGAAATTTCAATTCCAGAACATTTCAAACTGGATTCGAAAAATGGGATTTGGAAGATTTCCACACCCCCCAGCACGTGGTGTAACATCACGCGTAGATCGTTGAGATAGTATAAGCCTCATCTATTGTAATCATTTGTTGTTTGTGATGAGTTCAGATTTATTATGTTTTATTCTTATACGTTGTCTAAACAGAGTTTCTTCAGCTTAAGAAGTCCCTTTTCGTACAGTTAGTTCACCAGGGATGACAGAGCTCAAGAATCATGCTTAAAACCACGTGTAAGAAGATGACGTAATGAAAGTTATTTAAGCATTTGAATAACATGCTGAAGATCACAGATTATCATCGTTTACTTAGATGGTCCAAAGAGTACGGTCCTGTCAAGTATACGTTGCAAGGATGAAAATAATATGGTAACTTGCAAACAGAATTTTATGAGAAGGTTATTGGGGAAGCATCATTGGCCACGCTTGACCGAGAACCAATCTCTTAATTTTGTTTTTTCGCTATGTCGTCGTTCTTTTCTTCTGAAAAGACTGCGTCTATGTCGAAGTCTCTTGGCAGAGTGCAAGAAATGCAGTCGTCCTTTTTTCGCCGCCTCTCTTCTGAGGCGCCGTCGCCATCTGCGCCTGCAGCTACGATGTCTACTGGTAAGTTACCGGGGGGGGAGCCTGAGGCAGGTTCCACTTCTGGAAACTCGTTTGTTTGCATACGCGATCCTGGAGTTATCTGTGGAGGTTTGATTGGAGCAGGAGCAAAGTTTTGTATTAAAGCAAAGGTGGACTGTGCCGTTGTCAAGCATGACAAGGCCCCATTTGAGGACTTGATACCAGGTATTTATCTAAGGGGAGGTGGTTTGGATGCTTACTGTTCGCCTTGCTTACCAACATCTCGATTGAGTCAGTCAGCTGCCGAATTATTTATCCAAGCGGAGTTTGAGGATGTGACGACAGCGCGACAAAAGCTAGATCAAGTAGATGCCTCTACTGTTGCCTTTTGGAATGATGCTGAGGTGATTGAGTTACTGAATGCAAAGAAGCCGCCTCGGTTTGCTACACCCGCTAAGAAGCCAACACGAAATTTGAACTTGCGCTCGAAATTTGACAACACGCTACAGGTTGTAGACGAGGAGGAAGATAGTAACAAATTCAAAATTGAAGGAACCTCTGTGAATTTTAAGCCAGTTAGAGATTTTTTGGGAGACCTTGCCTCGACAGTAGAAGAAAACCAACAAGACTTGGATCGTCTACAAGATCAAGTTTTTGAATCATCAAGCCAAATTGGTATTGCTCCTAGAAATGCCCCTCCCACGTTATGGGTGGCGCATATGGAAGCCAAGGGAGAAATCCAAGATTTACAGGAAGAAGTAAAGCGCAAGGCAGATGTCGACTTGGAAAAGCAGATCCTTAATTTTGAAGGTCGTTTAGATTCTATTCAAAGGGAAACCAAGCGACTCAGGGATGATGCTCAGACATCCTTCAATGAAGTAGCATTTGAGTTTGAGAAAACTAGGGCTGTCCAAAACATCAACGGCACAGGAATTTCTCCCGAAACTCAGATACATCTTGAAGAAATGCATAAACGTTTAGATGCGCTTGGATCTATCACTGATGCTCTTTCACAGGATGATTCTCGCAACCAGTTTTCTGTACGAATCGGAAAATATAGATTTCAATCTATGGAAGAGGTGGGAGCATGGGCGGATAAATGTTTACCGTCTTCATTTTGTTTTGGACCTTTTGTTGATGCATATTCGTTTTTAGAGCGGGTTAAATCAGCTAGAGATGTTTCGGAATTAGGCAATATCATTGGAGACATGGACACACGTCGAAAATCTAGTGTGTCTGCAGATGAATCCATAGTAATTCAAGCATTTCAACACCCTCTACCTCACTGTTTCAGAGGATCCTCCTCTTCGTCTACAAATATAAATTCTTGGCTCCCTGGATTGAAAACTAAAGCGGCCTGGGAAAATGAAAATAGCACAAGAGGAACTAAGATTGCCATCAGAGATAATATGGAGGGAATCAGGTCAAGAGTGGAAAAGCTTATTCAACAAAGATTACATAATCATGCTGAAGCCCAAGCCTTGGCTAGAGAATGTCTTTCTGACACCATGACGTTTATCACATCGTTGTGCCATTTTATTTCAAACACCTTTTTAACTTTGACCACCGCGGGATATCCAGATGATGATGCGTGGACGTTGGTCTCGAAGTTAATATATCGAATGTTCGCAACCGATTGCTATCATGATAAGCGCGGAATTGCAACTGAGCTTCTAGACTCTGATAATCATCGCTCCATAGCGGTGGGCATCTTATGGGCTACCTTTGCAACTCATGAAGTCATGCGAGAGTACCTTCGTTATACATTTGCTGATCACCCGTCAATGTCAGGAGAATACACCCGCTTCTTAGTTGCACACGCAGGGATTTCAAAACTTGCATCTGCAGAGAAGACAATTTCAAAGTTGATGGGACTAGTAAATGCTTTGGAGAAGAAGGTGGAAATGGTGGACAAGAAAGCCACAACTGCCACTAGTAAGGCAGATGAAGCTGTCAAGCTTGTCAAGAAAAAGAAGGAGGCAAGTTGACCACCAGGGTCCTCTCTCAGTTGTAAGCGCATGGGTTCCGGCTCAGAGGAGGACCAAAGTATATGTTCAGAGGCAAAACGAAATGACGATATGTTTATGAAGAAGCCAATTATCAACTCACTAGTGTCACAACAGAGGCAAGGAATTAAGTTAAATCTAAGATCACTTAAATTCCCGACTTGTTTAGTCATTGCTGATGTATTGCCTAGTGTTTTGTGGTTAATTGATATGTCGTTTTCAGTTTCTAATCTACTTTTATATGTTGAGGAAAGTGTGTTAAGTTTAGATAGTGTTATGCATTTATGGAAAAGTAAAGTCACATGTGTGAATGAATCTCAAGCCTTAGAGTTAATGGCTCAGCATACAGTGTGCAAAATTGGAATGGGGTCAGTAGAATTTTTATGGAAGTTTTGGTGTAAAAAATGTGGTATAGGAGCATTGGTGGGGGTTATATTTATTTGTTATCCTAATCGGTTTCGGAAAGGAGAGTTCTCTAGCTGCTCCATCAGGTGGATAAGAGTAAATCATTTGAAAGTCGGGGGTCTGACTAAGACCCAATGGATGATTGGGATACCAGCGTCTTGTGATATGAATATTGTTAAAGAAATCATATCTAATGCAAGTTTCGAAAGAAGTTTGCATTCAATTTTAAACGAGGGCGAACATGGGTATGTATGTCAAGCTCCCAATCAGGTTCAGCGTGAGGAGCTACAATTTTGGAATTCCGGCATGCATAAGAAGATGATTGTCCCATCGTATAAATCTAGAACAGGCTGGGTGTCTCGACATTTAACTTTACTAGAAAAAGCCTTGTGCTTGGATGTCTCTGAACTTGTGATCAAGAAAAGCATAATTGTATCTAGTTGTCCTACAGAAGTAATTCATTCAATTGAAGCTGGGAAAATGATACCATTAAAAATTACCCAAATTGCAGTCAATGCAATTTTTGATTTTTGGAGTTCTCCAAGGTCTTTTCCTGTTGAGAGCAGATATGACAAAAATAAGAGAACCATATCAACCTGTCATGCAAATGAAAAGAGCGCTTTTCAGTCGGATAAGGAAGAATTATACTCAAAATTCGAAAAAGAATATCTTACCAATTACGGACAGAAGGCTGCAAAAAATGACGATGAAGCCGTTCCAATTGAGCTGTGGGATAGATATATTTTAAAAGACTGTTTCGATTGGTTGGACTACTCGACAAAAGTAGCTTCTGCACTGAACATCATTCGTGAAAAATTTGCTTTCAAATGGTATTTGAATCGTTTGAGAAATAGCCTTTTTACCTACTTGAGGGTCAATTACACAAAAACCTGGTATAAGCTGATTAGTGCAGAGACATCTTACTCAAAGAAATGGGGTGGTAAACGGAAAAGGGATTGGGAAGTTCATCAGGATATTTTGATTAATCTCAAACTTGATTTGAATGTTGCTCGGGATGCAATGACACGAGCTTGTTTCAGCAACTGGTGGAATTGGTCGGCAGGGTCCTCTTGCTTTTTCTGGAGATGGTCAAAAGATATTCAGAAGGCCGTAAGAGATGGCTTTCCGGTCCACATCGAAAAGGCTCTACCTAAATATCGACAAAAACAGGTTTTTCATTTAAAAGAACCAGAGCTCATTCAATTAAAAAAGAAAATTTCCAAGGTTGTAGAACGTGGCTATTTAGAAAGCGGATACGTATCCAGTCTGATAAATTATTTTGCTGTACCGAAGGGAGAGGGAGATATTCGTGTCGTATACGATGGCACAAAGTGCGGATTAAACGAATCAGTTTGGTCACCTAATTTTTACTTACCTTCAGTGGATTCCTTGTTAATGAGGGTTTCTACTAGCACTTGGTTTTCGGATATGGACTTAGGTGAAATGTTTCTGAATTATTATTTAGACAAGAAACTGAGACCATACGCTGGAGTAGATATTTCTCAATTGGAGGATACGGACAACATTACTAAAAAGTGGGTTCGTTGGAATCGAACACTTATGGGTTTTCGGTCGTCACCCTATTTGGCTTGCAAATTATTTGGATGGACCACTGATGTTATTCGAGGAAATCGATTGGATGTTACAAATCCTTTTCATTGGGATCATATCAGGATAAATTTACCAGGTGACCCAGATTATGACCCTACTTTACCTTGGATAGCCAAAATGAGTTTTTATCATGAAGCGAGTGATATAATTGTATATGTGGATGATATTCGCCCTTTTGCTAGTTCTAAGAATCGTTGTCGAGCTGCAGGAAAGAAAGCATCAAAGATAACTCAACACATGGGTGAGCAGGATGCTTCAAGAAAGGTGCGACCGCCAGATCAGGAACCCGGACCGTGGTGCGGTTCGTTCGTATCAATAAAGAATGGATGTGTGTGGGCGTATGTGTCACAGAAAAAATGGGACAAGGGTCGCAATTACATAACGAATTGGATACAACAATTACTTTCTTGTGAGCATAATGGCACTGTGGGTATGCTTGAACACAAGCATCTAGAACAAGGCCGTGGCTTCCTGGTTTACCTTTCTAGAACTTACACAACCATAGTCCCATACTTAAAAGGAATTCATCTTACATTGGATTCTTGGAGACAAGGCAGGGATGAAGATGGTTGGAAATTAAAATTGAATGGAAGAAGACTTTTTGAGGATGATGATATCAGATCAGCCCACCTAGAAAGTTCAGACAGGAACACCACCAGGTCTAATAACAGCAATTCAAAAGCTCCAACATTTGTACTGTCAGTACCTAGATTAAAAAATGATCTACAAGCATTGCAACTGTTTTTTAAACCAGAAAAGCCTCCTTGGAGATTTGTGAGGGGAAGAAAAATATTGGTAGCTACGTATGGGTTTGGAGACGCATCGAAAAGTGGTTTTGGATCCACTTTGCAAATGGAAAATGGAATTTCATATCGATATGGGACCTGGGGTTCCGATGGAGCCGAAAAATCGTCTAACTTCAGAGAACTAGAAAACCTGGCTCAAGCTCTTGAAAATGAAGTATCTACTACATCATTAACAGGAAAGGAGGTGTTTATTTTTACAGATAATAGTACGGCAGAGGGTGCCTATTACAAGGGCACATCATCGAGCAAACTTTTATTTGAAATAGTATTAAGACTTAAAAAATTGGAATTTTTGGCGGGCTTCAAAATACACTTCATTCATGTTGCAGGCAGTCGGATGATTGAGCAAGGAACAGATGGTTTGTCCAGAGGGGACTTTGGGGAAGGTGTAATGAAAGGCAAGGATATTATGTCGTTCATACCACTCCACAAAACAGCCATACAGCGGTCAGATTCTTTAAAACATTGGATCATTGATTGGATACAGCCAGTTATCAAAGGAAAAGAAAAAATCGAATTTTTAAGTGAAGCAGATTGGTTCTATCGCGGGCATGATATATTCAATGGCTCTAAAAACAAAGAAGGAATCTGGATGCCTAACTACAAGAAAGGCATCTTTGTTTGGAGTCCGGCACCTGCAAGCGGTCAATTTGCTGTTGAGCAACTTCGGGAAGCAAGGAATAAAAGAACAGCGTCATTGCATGTGTTTATCATTCCAAGATTGTTCACTAGCCTCTGGAGGCGACAACTTCATCGCGTGTCTGACTTATGTTTTGATTTACCTTTTATTGAAAATGTGTGGGACAAACATTCACAACATGAACCACTAACACTTGCTTTCATATTTCCTTTTCTGGATGTGGCTCCATGGCAATTAAAAAGAGCACCAGCCATTTTGGAAATGGGTAGGTTGTTGCCACAAATGTGGAAAGACTCTTCGGTCTCCACAGGGTTTATTTTGTGCAAACTTTTGCTCAAGGCGCGGAGTTTGGAGTCCATGTCACATGGCGTGGTGCGCGGAGTGTTATCATCTGCCCGACGATTCGGCATTTTTCATAATGAGAGCAGAGAATGATATGGGTGCAACCTGGTTGAACTCGAAAGATCAAACAAGGTTTCTCCAGGCACGTAGTGGAGATTTTCTACATTTTCCTTTTCAGTGTGACACATGTTGGTTTAGGAATTTGAAGTATCGTTCTCCTAAGGATAATCTATTATCGGACCAAAGATTATTAAAATTTATCAGGAGGGTTAACTTGGACGGCATGTGGAGTCGTGAAGCTGGAACAGTCAGATCCATTAGATTGAATGTAATCAAAATCATAAAGTTTTGCAATGATCTAGACGTCAATCCGCAATTACCTAAAATTGGCCCTTGGCCCATTGGAGACAAAGTTGGATTTCAAGTTGCTTTGGCCCAATTAAAATATTCTCAGGAAAGAGGGAATAATGTCGCTACTCATTTACAGTTTGACACTATTAGAAAATTGAGGACAGCGTATTCACATCTTCATGAAACGTCCGTTGCTGCAAATGAAAATTATACCCATTCGTTTAGGTCCCTTGTGGGATTATTATTTGTCAATTCAAATTGCCCTACACAGAGTCGATTTTTTAGGAAGTATATGGAGGGTATGCTTGAACGAATGGGAAAGCAAACCAAATCTAATATGCCTCTAGACTATAAGATTTTGCACATGATTTTAAATAATTTTGAACAGGAATTGCTACTATCTACGATTACAGAAGAAAGAAGGCGTTTTATTCATATGATAGGTTGTTATTTACTTGTTGGATTTGTTCTATCGTTACGTGGAAACGAGGGTTTCATGATAGAAGCACATGGTCTGGTGTCCCATTTACATTATGGTTTGCAAGAGGATCTTGAGGAGGAAGATGATCACCCCTTCGTGATTATTCCGCTATTGGGAAGGTTCAAAAATGAAGAGGGGGAACGTTGGCATTTAATGATCTCGGTTTCTACTACACGTTCAGGTTTTGAAGTCCGCAAATGGGTGGAAAGAGTTGCAGCTATTATTGTTAATGAAGGGCATTGTTTAGGCCCTGCATTTTGTCATAGTGATGGAAAGTCTTTTAGAGCGTTTGAGGTTGATGAAGAGTTTCACAAACAGTTGGAAAAAATTCAAGGATCTCATCCAAAATTGATTGAACCAAATCTGGATGTTACTGAGTGGTTCTCAATATTCAGATCTTTAAGAAGGGGCTCCACAGCCCGAGCTGATGAATTGGATATTTCTGATACTGTAACTAACCTCCACAACCGTTGGCGTTCCACTGAATATCTGAAAGGGAATCGAACTACAAGTAGTATGAGGCAATACTACACTTCCTTGCGGCTAACTCGAAAGGTAAGGCTTAAGTACACTGCGAACCTCTAATTTGTACATCTCTAAAAATGCAAGACGAGATTTATGGATTGAAGCGATCGAAGGTTCCGGTGGTCTTGATGAGGGGGGGGATCCAGGCTTGGACTATTCACAGAGTTGATTTTCTTTTTCTTATAAATCTAGTGAGATACCACTCATATTTATTTTGGATGAAATCTGAGACGGATAGACTAGTAGCGTTTCGCCTGGTTTCAATCCATTCTCATGTCATCTTTAAATCTATTCTATAAAAGAATTGATTTGGGATGACAAAGGTTTTTAATCAGGAGAGGAAATTTCAATTCCAGAACATTTCAAACTGGATTCGAAAAATGGGATTTGGAAGATTTCCACACCCCCCAGCACGTGGTGTAACATCACGCGTAGATCGTTGAGATAGTATAAGCCTCATCTATTGTAATCATTTGTTGTTTGTGATGAGTTCAGATTTATTATGTTTTATTCTTATACGTTTGTCTAAACAGAGTTTCTTCAGCTTAAGAAGTCCCCATTAATAAATTAGTCAGAAACAGGCAGTTGAGGCCTCTATCTTATAGTAATAAACATCCTTATGCGTTGGACTGAAACGTGCATTTCACAAGTCTATAGGAATATATTAATATTATTGTATTTTATTGTACAAGCAACATAAAAATAGATGTTGACAATGAAAATCACCACAATACATGTCCTTATTGCGTTTCATTGCTTGGTTCTAGCTTCTGCAGAGGTAAGAAATACAATGAAACTTATACAAAGGTTGGAAAAGGTGAAAATGGTTCTATGCCACTTGCAATATGACCAACATTTAGCCTTCTGGAAAGTTCAACAAACGAAAGAATCGCTCAATGTATCTATTTATTTTCCACTAAAAGTATGAAATAAGAGCAGATATACGGCGACTAAAGAAGTCTCACAAATCTTCAAAGTCATCTGGCAAATCCGCCAAAAGCAAAAAGGCTAAAAAGAGTAAGAATGGTCAAAAAGGTCACATGATGATGTCAAGATCACCCATCGTTGACCTCGTTGGGAAACAAATTCATCACACATGGGATCAAAATGGAATGTCTTTTGTATCTGTATTTTGCGATGAGACAACTTTCGTTTGGAATGATTTATCCGATCCTGAAAATATGGTAACTGGTACTGAAACTTATGGAAAGATGCAACTATCTGATGAGATTGTTATGTACAATTGGAAGGAATCTCCGGAAGAGAGGAATTTCGGAATCACATGGACTTTCAATTTTGATACAGGAATTGTTTATGGGATTATTGTGAATGTTTTCCCGAATTCCAATCTAGAACTGACTGCTCCGTTTGAGATTGTTAATGGCTTCGATGTTCCTGAGGGGTACATTACATGTGACTAAAAACAGGAAGCATTTAATGTAGAAGAAATATAGTATTTATAACATTTAATTTCTCCGCATGTTGCTATTTTTTCTCTGCAAACTTTTGTGAATTCAGTTTCAATAGGGTAAATTAACGCAAACAGTTTTTAAATAGCTCCAAAAGAACGAGAAGACTTTGTGTTTTTTTGTACAGGTTTTAATTACCTGCCCAGGAGAGATTCAAAATTCTTCCTTACTGTGGAATTCGACAATGAAAACATGACATTTACTTCATTACCTATGTCCCATACTTGCGGAAACATCATAAGATTACCTTCAAGCATGTACGGTAGATAAACAGATTTTCCTGGCGAAGCTTTGTCAAGCAATATCAAATTCGAAAGAGTTTTTGATGGCTTGATTATTTGTTAGCTTCGAAGCTCATAGCTTTAAAATGATGTCATTTGTATTGTTTCCTTAGCGATACATTCGTAAATTGCTTCACGCCAGTTTTCACAAAAGTCCATTACAACATAATTTAGCATATGAAGAGTCTCAATTTCTCGGCCTTTTACAGGGTAGTGTATGCTGTGATTTTCGTAACGCTACCTGAGATGAGTTTTATATGGATGTTATTGTTGTTTTTTTATCATCCTGTGGATGCAGACAAGAAAAAAGCATGCAGGGAAAAAGAATTATTGAATCGGGTTATCTTGATGAAATTTTAGACGAAGAAAAGGCAACAATAAAATATGAGGCTCTAAAAAAGGCAACACGCGATTTGCAATCTGATGATGAAGTGTCAAGCTGTGGAGGAAGTCAGTTTCACAAACAAGATATTTTGTTGACACTTTTGTGTTTAGATCTGCAGGCTTTTCGATAAACATGCTATAATCATGTAAGTTGTTGTTGTGGTATGTTTTTATTTTACGAGGTGTACTAAGGCGACGTACTGAGACGGACCCTTTTCGAGATAATTCAATATTAAGGTGCTCACCTGTTTTAGAACTTCAATTGCAATCTAAAGGATAAAGATCAAAACTAAAGTAGTATAAAACCAATTAGTGAGCTTATCTAAACTATAGAAAACGTTAATCCGCACGTATGAAATAAATTACACATGAGTTGATAATTAATAAATAAAAGATTTATTCCATGGCATCATCTTTGATGTTTCATAAATTGCTAATTTACTACGTACGTGAACTCGTGGATTAGATTGATATGATATAAACATGCACAATCAATCAATACCGTAGACGATTGAATTCTTGTTCGTCATGCTATGTATGATTTTAGGATAAACCATCATTACTTTTCTAAATAGAATTAAAGGGACTCACTCCCCTCGAAGAATCTTTTCAATTTGTGAAATATTGCATCAACACCACAAAACAAAACCTTTTAGAACCAAATAATGGCGCCTAATATTACATACGAAGAAGCATTAAACACCTTAGATTCCATGTTTGGGCATCCCTGGACTCAAGATCATTTAGATGCTATTCTTCGACATTTTCAGGGGCATATGGAAAATACTGTAGAGGCAGTCTTAAATCATGCTAATGGAAGCCCAGAATCACTGTTGGCAAACCTAAGATCAGTAGGATCTGCAAATAATGGCATATCAGGAAGTAGTGGGAATACAAATACAGAAGACACTTCTATGGATGCGGAAATTGCCCGTCAGTTGTCGGCCCAAATGCAACAGGAAGAACGTCAATCTCGAGTAAACGATCAAACCTCTCGGAATCAGAACCCTGGTTTTGGGTCAAGGCAACTGAATCTATTTTCTGGTAAAAAAAATAATAATGCTTTTAATTTGAATTCAAGGTTTGATTCTCAATCAGTGACAACACCATCTGAGCCATTGAAACCAAACGGAAAAAGATGGATTGGCATCCCCACGGACTTACCAAGGGATTTTCTGCGCTTGCCTGGAATTGCCTCTAATTCATCTGCCTCTAATGGTGGTGGAGCACAGCCCGACTTAGATGCAGATGAAGCACTTGCCAGAATGCTCCAGGATAGTTTGTTTACAGAGGAATTAGCGAATAACCCAGAATTTGCACATTTGGCAGGAGGACGTGGTGGTGGTGGTGGTGGTGGCTTCGGTTCTTCAAACAGCCCACAATTTGGACGTCCTCGAAAAAATGGAAATGAGAATCATGAAGGACCCAATCTTCTGAAAGGCATTGCAGGTATGTGTTTTCCATTCTGATCAAAATACATGTTTACAGTTCTGATACATAGTTTCCCCAAAACAAAAGATTTTTTTCTTATTTTCTTGATACTCAATATTTGAACTCAATTTACTTTTTATAAATATCAGATCTAGGAGAAAATGCTAAGAAAAGATTGTCAATGTTCGCTGCCCAGTTTAATGCCAAAAAGAATGAAAATAACCCAAATAATTCTGGTGAAAGGAGGGGTTTGCTTGATGATATCATGAATGAAGACAACGACACCAGAAATGTTGAAATGAAAAGTATGGGCTTTAGTTGGCGTGGCACTGATGGAAAAAAAAAGGACTAAATGAAGGATTTTTTGGTGTTTCCTTAATGTTCACAGATGCTGTGATGATTGGCGCACATATCATCAAATTGACTGCTGTCTATAAGTATTTACACAGTGTATTTTTGTGTCCTTTTACTTGTTGTAAGGTGTGTTCTATGAATAGTTGACTAGTAATTGATGCTAAGTACCACAATCTAGATGTGATCGCCAAGAAATAAATTTAGATGTTGTGTGCTATGAGCATCCCTGAGAATTACATCGAGCTTGTCTTTTTTCCCTTCTTTTTCTTCTTTCTTGAGTTTGTAAGATTTGCGAAGAATTCTTCTTGACTTTATCTCTGGAAATTTCCTCCTCATCTATGTCATCAAATCCATCCTCAAAATGCCCACTACCATCCATCAAATCTGCTTTTACTGAAGGTAGAAGTACTCGTTGATTAAAAGGCCGATTTTCCTGCATATCTTCCTCATTTAGCATCTCCAACGCATCAAACATAATGAAATTGCTACATGAATTCTTCTGAAGAAACGTTTCTTTCTTATATTGGCTGCGATTTATTTTAGACAGCACTTCTACAAGAGCATCTCCAGATGAATTGAGAACGTTAACCACCGACCTTTCGGTAAACGCTACTTTTGTTTTGCCAAGCTCATTGTTAATACCTTCTGTTTTGTTTTGCAAGTGGCGAATTCCAGCTGAAACGTTTATAAGTATTTTGGCATATCGTTCGTGCTTGCTTTTGTATTCCTCAAGATTGCTCAATCTACAATATGATTATGTTATATGTATACTAATGTTAGTGCTCACAAAAATAAATTGTGTAAAATAAGTGAATAATGGAACAACTTACTCATGCATTAGTTTCAATTCCCTTTCTTCGACAAGCTTTTTACCCTCTCCGATGTTTTTACTACTATATTTTGTATTCTCTACTGATTTTCTGAGCTGATCTATGATGGAAAATAATTGATTTGTTTTGGCTTGATTTTGTTTTGTAGAAGATGATAGGATTTCTGTTGTGTTCTCCTGCCCAATAATTTTTCTGATGACTTCGTTAACATCGCTCACCCCAGTTGCATCTTTTATTTTACGAAAAGCAATTTCATATATCTCAAGCTCATTTGTATCCTCCTCTATAGTCGAACGTATGGTGTTGACATGTTCAGGAACAAAGGATATAGAACTTATGATTTTAGAATCTACATTATGTTTAAGATTTAGCTTTTCTGAGAGCTCATTTCGTTTATATTTTCGTCGTTCCTGGCGATCAAAAAATTGCTTTCTAATTTTTACAATCTGATGCCGCTCACGAATTCTTGACTCTCTTTCTAATCGACTATCTTCAAATTTTATTCGTGAGGATTGCAATTCTTTACTTGCCATTTCTTTTGCATGATTAGCGTCTCCTGCCAATAAAAGCAATTCTTCATAATCTCTTTTTTTTGAGTAAAGAGTTCTTTCTAGGGCCTTTAATTGATTGTCAAAACTAAATCTCTCATTGTTCAATCGTTTAAATATATGCTCATAAGTGTTTTTGATGCTTTGGGCTTCGTTATATTTGATTACTGCTTTATCGAGCCTTATGTTAGAAGTGTTCAGAGTGAAAACCAACTGATAGATTAGTACGCCAGAAATGGGAGAGTATCTAAGATAATACAAAATACTTACCGATTCTCAAGCGTACAAATTCGGCGAGAGAGAGAACTATCCTCTTGACTAGGTTGTCTCGCTTCAAGCTCACACAATTTCAATTCATCTTTCAATTTATTTAGTTCGATTTGATGTTTCCCAGACGAAACCCTTAAAGAATCAAAGTCTGTTCGCAATGATATAACTCCTTTCTTTAAAGCAGAAATATCTTGTGGGCCTCCAATAGATAAATCAGGAGTTTTTTTCAATTGTGAGAGCTTCAATCTTAGTATCTTGTGTTCATCTCGAAGAATTCTAATTTCCTCTGCATTGGTTGATTTGCTGGCTTCAAGAATGTCTACATTAGCTCTTCTATCCTGCTGTAATAATCGCATTCTCTCTCGAAGGTCATCAACTTGCTGGTCGATGATATCCTTGTGAAACATTGCATTAGGTATATTTTTATTCATATTTCTTTGCTGATCTTATTTGATCATTCTTTTGGAATAGAACAAATCGTTGCGCGCCATATTTGAAAATCTTTCTTGCATAAGCCATTCTGTTTTAATATTTTGAAATGTTGGTGGGAATAATTACATGACAACAGCTTGCTTATAATAGCATTGATTTCTTTTTTGGCATTCATCATCATAAGATGGACGCTCGAATTATGAACAAATTCAATCGCTTTTGGTAAATTTTTCAATAAGGAAAAAATTCTCAAAATATGGAAAAGTTCATAAGGAGATTTTCCCTCAAAATATATAATGTAGCAGATTTGGAAACGATTCGAGAAGGAAACCTCCACGATAGGGGAAAGAATACAAATCCAAGTTCCGATAATACAAGCCATTACCTAAATCAATCAGATATACAAAAAAAGGCCATACAATTATTCCATACGGATCGCCATTACGGAGGGAAGGGAAGACATAGGATTAACAATAGAGCGATTATACATCCAAATGGTAGATTTCGTAGCATATTCGATATGGCTACTGTCGTTTGGGTGTTACTTTTAGTTTTTTTCATACCTTTTGAAGTTGGATTTAGTTGGTATAATCCACCGTATCTTCAAATGCTTCTTATGGATCTTCTCGATTTTTGGTTTGCCCTAGATATAATTCTTAATTTTAGGACAGGATATATACATCACGGGACAATTATAATGAAACCTGAAAAAATAACAAGGTAAGCTTTTATCCTATTACACAAGTTTGAAATGCGACAGAATTCTTTGAAAATAATACTCGTTTATTTATTTTCGGTCAGCAACTACATCACAACTTGGTTTTTCGTTGATCTTTTGGGCACAATTCCTTTTGAAAAGTTTATGATAAAAGAAGCAAAGTCCCGAAAGTCGCTAAAGTTGATAAAGTACTTCAAAATTCCTAAGCTAATAAGGATATCTCGAATCATGAAGTACATCAATGTACAAAAACACATGTATGACGTATTCCAGATAATTTTTCTTCTCTTCACATTATTACACATTGGAGCGTGTGTATGGGTACTAGTCTTGGATGTATGTGATGAGGAGAACGGTGTGCTGATTGCTGATCATATTTGCGAACAAGAGAAAGTATGGCATGTATATGCAGAAGCAGTACATGTAAGTGCCGTTATGATGTTGGGAGTATCTAATGTTCATATAATTGCAGGAAATAGTTTGCTAGATGTGATGATGGAACCAAGAGAGGGCGATAAGTATAGACTATATATAGCTAGTACATGCTATATGGTAGGGGGATTATTTATCATCGCACTTCTTATTAGTGAAATGAATGTTTATTTCATAGGGAAGAGTCATGGAAGCGCAGCTTTTCAGAGACGCAAAGATCGTGTAAGACATGAAATGGAATATTATGGACTTCCTCATGACCTGCAAGTCCAGGTCAAGGCGTACTATAATTATGTGTGGATACACCAAAAGCAATATGATGATAAGATTGCTCTTATCAGTGATCACCAAATGTCGACTGATTTGCAAAGAAAATTGGCTCTTCATCTTTTCAAAGATGTTATTTCACACATTTCTTTTTTTTCTGAAGTTGATGATCTCCTTTTAGGAGAAATTTGTCTCTCTCTAAGGACTAGGATTTTCTTGCCAAATGATATGATTATTTTTAAAGGTGATGTTGGTAAGGAACTTTTTATCATCGCGAAAGGAGTGGTAGAGGTTCTTCGTGACGATCTTCCTCCTAGAGTACGAGATCAATCACCCCCAATTCTTCTTCGAAATGGTTCATTCTTTGGAGAGATTGCTCTTGTGATGGAAGTAAGAAGAACATGTTCTGTACAAGCACGTACTGTTTGTGAAGTTAGCATACTGGCTCAAAAGGCCTTTGATGCAATTTTGAGCGAAAATCCAGAATTTGCAAGGCGAATGAATGAGCTAGTTGTTGCTCGACAACTTGATAAACATTTGGCCAAATCAGGAGCAACTGGAGTGAACTTTCAAGTATCTAGAAGAGATTTGGATTTGGCAGTGAACAGAGTAGAAAAAAACATGAAGCAGGGTCTCCAGAGGCGATTGAAAATAAATGGAGAATATGATTTGCGTGATCCAGCAGTTCGAGATGAGGGAACAAAAAGTATGCCCAATTTCATAGAAGGAAACTCAAACAGCAAAAAAATAGGAAAGAAGATAGAAAATGTCATTAGAAGAGACAGAATAGAAGGAGTCGATTCCTCTCATAAAGAATCAAACCTTCACATAACAAAATCAACTGGAAAAACTGATTCTATTCAACATAAAATTACTCTGGCTAAAAATCACAAAGGAAACATCCCTGAGGAAGTGTCAACCATGTTCGACGATATAACACGAAGAAGTACTCGGTTTCCAACTAATGATAACAAGAAAGAGCAATGCCATTCAAAAAAAATATTTTCTGAAGATGGAAAAAACCACAAGAAACACAACAGTCTAGTATCGTCACGAATGCATAAGTTTTTCCATCACGGTCCATCTGGTTCTGATCTTAGTCGAACCAATTCCAAGGAAAAGGAAGGTGGGAGCAGAAGGCACCGTGTTAGCAGGCATTGGAACAATTCTTTACGTAGAATGAGTGAAGATAGCTTAGAGAAAACTTTTGCCGGTGATTATGGCGAAGAAGATGAAGAAACTTTGAAGGTTGTTGGTGGGTATAGTCCCCGACATAGCGTTGTAGATATAATGAAAGTCCGTCCTTCGATACTCATGAGTTCCAGCAATAGAAGTGAGTCTTTTCTGAAGTTGCAAGCTGGATTGGAGGGAAATGAGGGAGACAAAAAAGAAATCGAGAACCTTCAAAAGCGATTAAGCCTTCAAGATGAAACTCTTAGGAAAGTTCTGTCTCAGTTGGAAAGGTTGGATGGCACAGAAAATGGGAAGAAAAATGTTTCCGTTTAAAACCAAAAACAAGGAGAACACATCTTACCTCTGACCATACTTTCTTGATATAGGAATCAATCAAGCTTTTTCTTTGAATATTTGTATTCTCATACGCTCGGAGAAATGAAATAGGAAGTCTTAAAGTGTTAAATTTGGTAATGTTTTCTCATGCTTTGTCATGAAATTATGTTATTCATTCAAGAATAGGACACGCACAAGATAAAAAACATTTTGCTTATTTTAGCTTCTAGAGAGGATACTCTTATTTTCTTTTAAATTAATGAATTTTGCATAGAACCCGCATAGAGATAAGTAAGTCACTTTAAGGCGCAAAAATGGAAGGCAGGCTAATGTACGCAAAAAAATCTGGAATACAGAGCACGGCTGAAACATTCTTATCTCTCGTTCCTTCGAAATTGATCCTTATTTGTTGAGATTTTCCTTATTTCACTGTCAAATTCTTCAACTTTTCGTTTCTTTTTGCCACAATTTTTTCTCGGTAGACTTGACGGTTTTTTCCATTGAAAATCGAGAGCTTCTAGTGATGTTATCCGGTCAGGAGTTAAAATGCTAGGCTTGCCTTCCTGTAATAATATATATTGCGCACGTAAATATGCAACCCATCTGGTCAAACTATGGTTTTTACTCATGGATCTTAGATTTACTTGAGTGTGTCCATATTCCTTATAAAATGCCTCAAGTTCTAATTGTTTAGTAGTCCACAATCCTTCCGGTGTAATACATTTTGCTCTCTTCCCACTATTTGCTGATTTTGCGGATTGAAAATTGAATTGAATTTCTTCAAGCAGTCGTATGCGCTCATCACTTAGGGAATAAGGTATGCCATCTTTCATTCTAGAATATTCTCGTCGCAGCCGTAATGCCCAATCATGCAGATCTTTATTTTCTTTGCTAGAAATCTCACAGTTACCGTGCCTTTCTTTGTATGCCTTCAAAAGATTGTATTTCTGTAACCATCTGTGTTCTTTTACATCCCAAATGAAACCCAATCTATTCAATGCTTCTATTCGATGTTTTTTTATGTGCTTTGTGTCTCCATTCTGAAAATATTTGTAAAAGACACGTTGATTACCAACCCACCTAGCTAATTTTTGAAAATCTGGATGATCTCTATCATCTTCTTCTATTACTGGTTTTTTACGTTTTTGATTAGTCTTCAAAACCTTTCCGAAGCACCCATCTTGTGAAACTTCGCAGTGACCGTATTTGTTTTTGTATTGAACAAGTTTGTTATACATGCTATTCCATTGCCCCGGTAATAAAAGATCTAATTCTTTTAATTCTCGGTCTGCTTTTACAATTGCCGTAATCGCCTTGCTATTTTCTTTAAGAGCAAAATCATATACCTCTTGGGCTTGCTTCAACCTCAGTTTAGCTTCTTCCAGGTGTCTTCCAGTTTGCTCTTTTTTCATATCTGCTGCCTCAACTGATTTCAACGCAGCTCTGTATTGAGGATTTGTGGAAGATATCGGAAATAACAAAGCTGTGGAAGGAGATAGTTGCACATTGGATGATTCATCGCTCGTAATATCTGAAGTAGAATCAATATTTAGCTCTTTTACTGAAACGGACGATTCAGTACATAGCCCCAACTCTGTATTGGAATGCTGCGTTGTCATTGCGCTTCTTTGCGTCGCCATTAATGATAAAACGCTCTCGCAACGTTTCAGCTTTAGGAGTGCAGTCCTTTAACTTGTAGCGTGGATTCTGTTTCTTAAAGACCATTTCCAACAGAGTAAATGAACTTTTATTACCTTGCTGTTAAAAGGTGACCCGTAGCAAATTATGATCGTTTAATTTGTCTTCTACGGTTGTTTGAGTTATTTTTACACATATAGGTTTCATACATAAACACGTCTGCCAATAGAAATTGATGAAAAAAACAATTTTCGTATCTAATTTAAT
>Ga0209092_10001121_pt1 | contig 26856 bp, 23 predicted proteins | sample FraStrMetagenome_FD_187446 | JGI IMG/M metagenome (GOLD analysis project Ga0209092, IMG submission 187446) | Marine eukaryotic phytoplankton communities from Arctic Ocean - Fram Strait ARC3M Metagenome (SPAdes) (version 2) | ecosystem: Environmental > Aquatic > Marine > Oceanic | place: Fram...
AAAATTAAAAAAATACTAAAAAATATTCTGATAATTGATTTATAAAAATGAAAAATTAAATTGAAAAAACAGATAAAAATTATAAATTAACAGTTTTTTAATTTAAGCGGACAACGTAATAGAGCAATATAAATAATATATATTTAAGCGGACGACGCAATAGAGCAATATAAATGATATATATTTAAGCGGACGACACAATAGAGCAACTTAAATAAAACAAAAACAGATAAAAATTAAAAAAATACTAAAAAATATTCTGATAATTGATTTATAAAAATGAAAAATTAAATTGAAAAAACAGATAAAAATTATAAATTAACAGTTTTTTAATTTAAGCGGACAACGTAATAGAGCAACTTAAATGATATATATTTAAGCGGACAACGTAATAGAGCAATATAAATGATATATATTTAAGCGGATAACGTAATAGAGCAATATAAATGATATATATTTAAGCGGACGACACAATAGAGCAATATAAATGATATATATTTAAGCGGGCGACGCATTAGAGCAACATAAATGATATATATTTAAGCGGATAACGTAATAGAGCAATATAAATGATATATATTTAAGAGGGCGACGCATTAGAGCAACATAAATGATATATATTTAAGCGGATAACGTAATAGAGCAATATAAATGATATATATTTAAGAGGACGACACAATAGAGCAACTTAAATGATATATATTTAAGCGGACAACGTAATAGAGCAATATAAATGATATATATTTAAGCGGACGACGCAATAGATCAACTTAAATAAAACAAAAAACAGATAAAAATTAAAAAAATACTAAAAATATTCTGATAATTGATTTATAAAAATGAAAAATTAAATTGAAAAAACAGATAAAAATTATAAATTAACAGTTTTTTAATTTAAGCGGACGACACAATAGAGCAATATAAATGATATATATTTAAGCGGGCGACGCATTAGAGCAACATAAATGATATATATTTAAGCGGACAACGTAATAGAGCAATATAAATGATATATATTTAAGAGGACGACGTAATAGAGCAATATAAAACAAATAATTAAAATAAATGTGAAAGTTTTATAATTTTTGTGTATATTATATTATATATGAAGAAGGTAGCATTTTTATTTTTAACTATGGATGATCCACATTTCACTAATTTATGGGATGAATATTTAAAAGGTAATTCTGATAAATATAATATTTATATTCACCCAAAATATCCAGAAAATGTAACGTGGAATAAAAAACATATAATCAAAAATTTACAAGAAACAAAATGGGGATTTATTGTAAATGCATATTATCAGATGTTACACGCAGCATATTATGACGACGTCTCTAATTATAAATTTGTTACCATATCGGAATCATGTGTTCCAATAAAATCATTTGATAAATTTTATGCAGGTGCAACAAATGATTCTAAATCGTGGGTGAAATTTATGGACATATCAAATTATGACCGCAAAGCACGCATCGACGTGCAGCCTAAAACTAATAAACCGCACACATTTATAAAACATTATGCACGTTTTTGTCTAAATAGAGCACACGTTAAAGAATTATTAACTAAACTTGAACCGTTACATTTTTTTTATAACATGCATGTGGGTGATGAATTCTTTTTATCAGTCATGCGAAACATAAAAAATGAAGCTCGTGATTTTGCCGTTACTCATGACGATTGGGAATATGTCAGGGATAAAGTAAAAAAATTAAAAAATAAAAAAAAAAAATTGTATGAATTGCAGGAATCAAAAAATATTGATTGTTCGCAAAAATTGTTGGAATTAACTAACATAATAAATGACATATCAAAAAATCCAAAAACAATAGTTGACGTCGCAAAAGTTGATTTAATAAATATATCTAATACGTCATCATTTTTTTATCGCAAATTTTCTAAAGATAGCAACATAACTAAATATTGGAGTTCAATCATAAATAAAACAATAATAACGACTTAATAAATTTCCATTCCTCCCCATTCGACAACATAATTTTTATTCTCTAAAATAGTTCTCCTCAATGATTCGTGTTGTTCAATATATGTTGATATAGATTCAGTTTCGTTCAGTGACTGAAATAATAAAAATATTCGCAATACGTAATTAAATTTAGATTGTTCATTTTTTTCATTTTTAAATTCAAGTTCAGCAACTTCGTCATAATATGATGAATTAAAAAACACGTTTATATTATTTGATTTTAGTGAACCCATTATTTGTAATTTTACATATTTTTTGCTTTGTAATTGCGGCAACCAAAATGTTATTAAATCATTTCTTTCTTTTACATTTAAGCCATAATTTTCTAAAAATATGTCTAACAAATAAATATCTTTTGAATTGATTATTATCGGTGCCATAAAATCAATGTTTTGTATTGAGTGGACAATTGATTCAATAAAATTAAATTTATTGTTTAATTTAATCAGTTCTGTTGTTTCCATTTCCCAAAAAATATATGAATATTGTCTATTTGTATGGTCAATAATTGTTCCGTTATTATGCACATCTATTGACCATTCATATTTTATTTTATTTAATGATGCATGTTTATATGTTATTTTAGGTTCTGGATACATATTTGTTCTGATCACGTGGTCACAATTTAATTGTAATTTTGTGATTGTTTGTTCCTTAATTTCGTTATGAACTGATGGGTAAAATAATATTATTGGTTTTTTACCGGACAATCGCAAAACAACGTGTAATGTTGATTCTTTCAATATATTATATTCTATAATAGTCATATGGTCTTCTAATTGTTTCCCTGCAAAAATGAGTCGTTGTTCATCAACACAATGTCCAGTTCTTAAATATATGCATTGTTTTAATTCTTCAATCGTTTGTTGTGGTCTAACTTCAATAGTAATAGTTTCTCCGGTTAATGTTTTTATAAAAATTTGGTATAATGATATAATTTTACATTCATGATTATTAATAACATTTGTATTAAAACCTAACGTTGATACATAATTATGCAAATTTAAATTTAATATAATTTTTGCGGATAATTCAATGACATGATATTTATTTGCATTTTTATGTGAGTTACAAATATCGTCAATTACATTTTGAATCAATGTATCATGTTTATAATTCAACAATAATTCGCCGTTTGTGAAATTATCGTTCAACAATTTTAATTTAATCACATCATTTTGCAAGGAACCCTTTCTGATATCAATATTTTTGCTGTTCATGTGCATCGTTATTAATAATATATTTTGTTGTATCCACTGCACTAAATATGGAAATCGTATGCATGATTTGATAATGCATTCATAAATATTGTCGATTGGCAATGTATTTTGTGATTTATTATCGACATTATTTTTTATATTTTTATCGCAACCAATAAATACCATACCGTTCAATTTTTGAAATTTGTCATGTATTACAGCAAATTTCCAGTTTGACTTTTTATGCATATCGGCACGCACATCAATAATTATATTTTTTTTTAAATGCTCAATATGTTCATCAACAATACATATATTATGACAATCATAACATAAAACATCGTTATTATGTTTATTAATTGTAACGTTAACTATTTTTTCTTTTTGCATTTCAATCTCTTTTTCTGTTTTATTAATTGTGCTGTCATTTTCACTGTGTTCAGTTAAAACTTTCAATGGGCATTTTAAACATTTTGTACAATATGAAGTCATACATAATTTAACATATTCTTCAAAATTCATTTTTATATTATGTTCGTCATCATATGCACATATATTATTAGTGTTATATGACGATGTATCGAAATCAATAAATTCACTTGATGACATATTTAATATTTGTTAATTAATGCTTTATTTTTTGAATATAAAAAAAATATTAAATATTCAATTTTTAATCAAGTAAGCTTTATTATCAAGCTTTGGTATACCATAACGCAATAAATCATTATTTGTCTTCCTGTTGGTACGTTCATTTAATAAAATTGTGTTTTTTGTCATCATATCGTAATGCAATAATGTATGTTCGTCATTAAGCTGTTTGCTATTATAATAAAGTTTTTGTTGATTTATATGCATGTCTTCTTTATTTTCAATTTGTTGTTTAATGCTTTTTATCGCGTCATATGGTTTAATATCATATATAAAAATTTGATATGTCATTACAAAATTACAATTAAAAATATTAGTGACGTCAGTTTTAAAACCTAAATTTGATATTGGTACATTTAAATATATTGACATTTGACAATATGTTATGCGTTTTGTCGGTAGTAATCTTATTACGTTGCGGACATTTATTTTTTTACATTGTTTGTATATATCGTCAATAAAATATTGAACAGTTATTTTATTGCTGTAGCATAATATTATATATTATTCAATAAAATTATCAAAAAATAATTTTAATTGTGTTGTTATTTATTAAATTAGTTTATAAAATATCATAATTTGATATGTCAAAATATGCAAAGCAATTGTTCATTATTTATTTAAATTTTTAAACGCAAAAAATAAAATAATTATGAATATGTATCATTTGACATAGATGCAATGCAACCAGATAATTGTAAATTTGTGTCTATGCCTTTGCTAATTATATATGCTGTTTTTGCAACATGTTCCATTAATTTAATTTTAGTGGCTTCATTAAATTCAAGATGTTCTGACAATTTTATTGTGTTAATCATGGCTAACATTATATCTGATCCAGAATATCCTGATGTTTTTAGATGAATTGTCGACGTTAATGCTTGTTTAATATCTCCTTTTACGCAATGATTAAGAATATCACGTATAATAAAAGGTTGTGGTTTATCGCACATTTTTCGTACACCGTCAACGATTATTTCTCCATTACAGCTATTATATGTCAACTGTAAATTATTTATTGCATTTCGCATATCACCCTGTGAATAAATTGCTATTTCTTCGAGTGCATCATCTTCATGAGGAATTTGTTCCGCTGCACATATTTTTTTTAAATTGGCGACAACACTATTTTTATCAACACGATGATACCTAAAAATTATACATCTGCTTTGTATTGATTCAATTATATCATGCGAATTATTACATGTGAATGCAAATCGCGTAGTTTTATGATATTTTTCCATCAATGTGTTGATTAATCGTTGTGCTTTTTGTGTCATATTATCAGCCTCATCTAATATAATCATTTTATGCTCTGCACATTTTATATTTTGTGAGTCGTTAATAATAATTTTTTTTTTACAAAAATCTATGATCGTATCTTGAACTGTTTTTATACCACGTTCATCAGATGCATTTAATTCTAAAACATAATCTTTCATATATTTTCCATAAAAACTTCTAGCGATACATTTTATTGTCGTAGTTTTTCCAACACCTGGTGTTCCAGTTATTATTATGTTTGGCATTTCAAATTCTTCGATTATGTTTGAAATTTTTGATTGTGTTCCACTGTCTAAAATAACATCATGTATTAATTTTGGACGATATTTTTCTATCCATGGCATAACTCGCGATACGTTAATTTTTGTTTTATTTAATATTTCATTATTTACGTTATCCATTGCATTTTTATTTACAATGCTCTCATTTAATGCATCGTTGTCAAAATCAGATATATGTGCTGACGTAAAATAATCATCATATGTATCACTTTCATCTACAAGTAATGATGCAATTTTTGTTTCTATTTTTTTTGTTTTACTCATAATTAATATTATTTTAATAATATTGTTTATTTACCTGAATTTATTTTTACTTTTCAATTTTTTATAGTTTAATTGACGATTAAATCGTAACCAAACAAACTTTGTAAAATAATTATTTTTATGCCTTTTTTGATTTTATTGCTTTTTTAGTTGCTCTTTTTGGCATGCTATAACATAACACTTCATCAGAATCATCAGAATCATACATTTCGTCTGATTTTTTTGAAGTTTGTTCTATGTTATTGCTTATTATGTTAGCAATAATTGATTTTTCTGGTTCGACATTATATATATAATCATCTTTATCTATATCCAAAATAATGTCACTCATTTTTGTTCCATTATTTGAATTAATTGTGTCGGTAGTTGTTTCTTCATTATATTGACTTTTTGATACTAAATTTTTATTTTTTATGTAATATTCATCGATTTTATATTTTCCTTTTTTATATAATTTATGTCGTGCCGTTCCTTGACTTATAAATATAGATAAAGCGTCAGAAAAATCAATAATTAATGGTTTTAGACCTACGCCGTTCAATATCTTTCGCATTATTCTACCAACAGCTTGCTCAACGTTTTTTTTAGGAGTTGCTAATATTATGGTATTGAGGCGATCAATATCTAAACCTTCTTCTGCCATACCATACGAAGCAAAAATTATATCCGCGTCAGCTTCTGCTGTTTTTCGTTGCGCTTGTGATAAACTTCCGATATAAAATGATGTTTTTATTTCATCTTCACAAAGTGAACCATTTAATGTTTGTTTTTTTATATATTCGTCAATATTATTTTTTAAATGTTCTAAATGTTTAATCCGACCACTTAAAATTAACACTTTTCGTAAACTATTTTGGTCAATCATACATTTTATTACGTCTAATATATGTTCATCTCGTTCTGTTAATTCAATTAAATTTGATATCATTTTAACAAATGATGGTCTCATTTTGCCATTTACCCATGATTTTTGTTCTGTAAATAATTTATCATCCGAACGGTAATTTAATTTTTTAACAACAACTTGCGTATTGACGTGTGTTTCTTCTCTGTACATTATTTTTCCTAAAAACCAATCGAGTACATATGATAATCCATCTGCGCGTATTGGTGTTGCCGATAATCCCAGCGTATATTTAGCGCCCGTCTTAAATAGTGCACGAGAAAACACTTTTGATGCTATATGATGCGTTTCATCTACGATGACAAAACCAAATTTATTAAAAATATCATTATCATAATCACGCATGCTTAAACTTTGCAACATACCTATAACTATATCACAACCCTCAACATCAACAATATTTTGTCGTATTGTTCCAATTTTTGCATTAGTAAATTGTTTTGCTCGTTCTATCCATTGGTCTTGCAAAAAGGTTTTGTGAACTATCACCAATGTTTTTAATCCAAATTTTGCAGCCATGTATAGCGCCATTATTGTTTTTCCTCGCCCTGGTGGAACAGATAATACACCCCCTCCATATTTTATTGTATGGTCAATGCATTTATTTGTTATATCGATTTGATATTCACGCAAGTTTAATAAAAATTTAAAACCAGAATTTTCAATATTTTTATCATTAAATTTTAAGTTTTTATATTTTTTTTTTCCGACATATCGCGGAATAGTTATATGTGTATCAGTTTCATGATATAAAGGATATTCTGGAGCATCTTGACAATAATCATGAACTTTTGGTTTCACTGTTAAATATTTTTTAAGTTCGTCCAATTCGGTATCTAATAAAGATGAGCTTGTTATGTGATATCCATTGTGATTTAATTTATATGTCATCAATGCGCAACTGTAATATATTTACAAACATGAATTTTATTTATGCCATTTTATTTTCAAATTTTTTTTATTTTTGATATAGAATGAAAAACTATAGGAAATTTAAACAAATTATATTTATTAAATATTTTAATTAAATTATATATTGTATTAATATTATACATAACATGAATTCTCTATCAATGGTAACACTTAACAAAATGTCGGACAATTATTTATCTTCGCTGGACGATCAAAACGAATTTTATCTTCTGTGCGGTCTCGCATTATACACTGTATTTATTGCACCAAAATTAAATAAACGTGTGATTGACATGATATCTCACCCACTAAGCAAACTTGTACTCATTTTCATTACTGTTCTACTTGCTGTTAAAAAACCAACAATGGGAATACTTATGACAATTGCACTTCTTGTTACTTTTAGTTCGGCTGAAAAAGAATTCATGACAAGCGTTTCTGGTTCTACCGTAAAAGGCGACTGCAAATGTGTTTCGTGGGAATGTAATAATGCAGATGGCGGAACCACCTCATTTGATTCTGATATGGATGACGCAATTCTACCAGGACATGACCCATCTGGTATGATGCACCATCCTGCTTCACCTGAAGAACATCTTCATGCACAAGAAACTGCACATATTCATGCACAAGAAACTGCAAATATTCATGCACAAGAAGCAGCTCCAGAAGATCCTGCAGTGCATGTGATTGTTGAAGAAAAAGCAAAAATGGAACAACAACTGCAACGCCCATTGTCTAAAAAAGAATTGGAATCACTTTGCGCCAAAGTAAATGAATCCATGCAACAACATGTAGACAGTGCACCAGTTGAATCTTTTTCTGTTGTTACCGGATTTGGTGGTTCAGCTTATGCAAGTGCATAATAAATTTAATTTTTATAATTTACATTTTATAATTATGTAAAATATTAATATAGATGAGCGATTTAAATAACAATGAACCAATATATAAACGTCATAAACACCCACATCTTGCATTTTTATCAATTATTGTATTACTTGCACTTATCCTTTGCGGAATAGTAATATATATGTATGATAAATATTATGTCAAAACAGTAACTTCAAAAACAACATCTGAAACAGATACAGAGACAAAAACAGGAATATACGGAAGTTTATTTGGCAGCGCAAAATCGCCATCAACTTATAGCTCTTCTAATAAAAAATTAGATTGTAAATGTACTGTAATTGATGATAATGCAAATAATGCTAACGACACAAATAATGATAATGCAAATAATACAACCAACACGAACAATAAATATGTCGACGAGGTAGAAAATTTTAGTATTGTTGGCGATAACTCTGATCCAAGTTCATTTTATAAAAACGCATCAAAAAAAACACATGCTGTTAATTCAGAAAATGATATTTATTATGCATCGAACGTTACGGATTATGATTTATTTAGTAAAGCTGATGATGTTGGAAAAATTCCTTTGGGTCATAATAATGATGTTGTTTTGGCATATAATTCAATTTTTAATGACTCACCTGCATATAAAAATTAAACATTTTTAAGCAAATGATGTTGATGTATTAAATACCAAATAGAAAACATTTTCATTAATATGCCTAGCTTCGTTATCATTTGTTATATCTTCTTAAATTTTTACTGTGAATGAATTTGATACATTTTGAATTATACGGGTATCTGCCGGGTCTCCGCCATTACTAGTTCCAAGTTTGGTTATTAAATATGGTGAACTTGAAAATGTATTCGAATAATTAATTTGTTTGTTTACATGAGTGACATATGACACAACATTATTTTCCAATGTTTTCCTACTGTTATTCAATATTCCGGATGTCATAACAAACCATCCAATAATTTCCATTTGATGAAGTCACGTTGTTATTTTTTAATAGCTCTTCTTTTTGCATTATAATCGAAAAAGAAGTTGAATTAATATTTTTTATTCTAGTAAGTAACCATTCGTTATCATTATGTGTCTGTATTTGTGTGACAACTGTTGGACTTATTATATCATTTGTATAATTTACATTTTCAAATCCATTATTATACAATTTATTTGTCGCAATGTTTCCAAATTCAATTACAGTGCCATCAATTTGCCACGAACCTTTTTCACCAACCATGTATGATATTTGCTCAACCATATGAAATACATCTAAATTATTAGGTTCATATAATTTAATATCAAATGATGAAGATACGTTTCTTATTCTTACAACAACAGGTTGATTTCCATTAAATATCGAGTCAGAACATATTACAACTGGTTTAATAAATGAACTCGGTAACGTAACAGTTTTCCATTCATGATTTACATCAACAGAACTAAATTCAATCGAATTTAAATTAGTTGCGCTAATTCCTGGTCCAGGATCAGAATCGGGTGTTATATATATGTAGCTACGTAACATATATTTTCAGATATATCATTTGTTTCGGCATCTTTTGCTGTATCTTCTTGAATTTTTAATTGAAATCCATTTGGTGTATTAGATGTTACGCGCGTATTTGTAGGTTCACCACCATTTAATGATGATAATGTTGTTATTAAATAACGGTGTGCCTAAAAAAGAACTTTCATACTTTATTTGTTTTATCATGTTAGTTATATTTGATTCCGTTTTATTTTGAATTTTTGCTGGATCACTTATTAATGTTCCTGAAGATATTGCAAATCATCCAACTGTTTCTGACGCAGATAAAAAAGAACTGATATATTTTCATAATTTGGACTATTTGTTCCATAATTTATCGTATATGCCAAACGATTATTTGGCAAGTTTGTCCATTTTGCACCCCACAGAATATCATCAATAAAATTATTTCCAACTTTTGCTATATCCGACCACATGCCACCAACTGTTCACCCATCAGCATATTCGATCCCCTCAACAATATTTCGTATAATTTCACCAGGCAGTAATTTCGCACGCGTGCGACTATTCATAGATTTGCAATTGTGCGTCATGATATATTATGGATTAATATTTTTATTATTTATATCAGTGGTTTTTACGATAAAAATTGAAGTTATAAAATTTTAATAATAGAGTTAAATGAAGATTTATATAACAAAATAACGATGAAAATATTAACATCCAACAAAATTAAAACAAACATTACTGATGCCGCTACCGAGAATGCATCACTCGTACAGTTTCAAATGATAATTCCAAATGATATTAATTTTGAAGCTGACAATGATGAATACGCAATTAAGTGCCAAAAACCCGAAAAAACTAATATTTATGATGATTTATGTTGTTTCAAGATATCACTTGGTGATGGTAATATTATATCTTACATTCGAGAAAAAAATGAAATCAAGATTAACGATGAATGTTTTAATGAGGAACATGTTAGTGATGCACAAAAAAAATTATGTAAACTACTTAATATTCAACATAAACATCAACAATATGTTGAAACTATTCAAAATGATATAAATAATGCAATGGAGTTGATCGAAAAATATAATAATAAAGATGATATTATAGAACATAAAAATGATGAAATTAATGAAAATGCAAATATTCTCCGAGAACTTAAAAAAAAAATTAAAAAAAAAAAAAAAATTATGGAAAAAAAACAAGACATTGAATTTAGTATTAAGAATGTAAAAGAATTAATTAACGAAAATAATAAAAAATGCGTCAAAAAAAAAAAGTTATCGTATGATATTGATACAGTTAACCAAAAAATTAAAGATGCACAAGAAAAATTAAAAAATGATCCTGAAAATGAAAATTTAATTAACTTAATTAATAAAAATAATTTTTTAGTGAGGGACCATGACCAATATATGCAAAACAATAAACACATATTTGATGCCCATAATAAAAATGAAGAACTTTGTAGTAAATTACATGATATGGAAAATGAAAATAAAAATATCATGGAACAAATTAATGTTTTTATTGACATTGAAACACAAATTAGTACTGCAGATGCACACATTATTTCACTTAATGAAGATTGTGACACACTTAATAATTTAGACATTGATGTTCTAACATCAAATTTATCTAAATTGACACTGGTTCTAAAAAAAATAAAAAAACAAACATTTATGAATGAGGTATTAGATGACGTCATATTCAAAATATTGGCAACAAAAAAAAATAAAAATATCACAATAAATTTTAACTATCTATAAATTGTTATTTTATCCACAATAATCAAATTATATTTTTGATTGTATAATATAACACAATATATGAGCAATAAATATGCCATGTTTAGCGACACATCACTTAGTGATAGCGCAATTAGTGATACAACATATGGTTTATCATCTGATTATTACACAGATAATGATTCAATATTAAGCAAAACATCGCAATCACAAAGCATAACGTCTAAATGTGATTCAAATGATGCTAATTTTTTAAATGATGACACACCGACAGAAGATAATTCACAATTGAGAAGAACACCATATAGTGATAATACTGTTGATGTTAATTATGATTTACAAAATCCTGATTGTGATTATGCAGATATGTGCAAATCATATCAATATACACCTGCTATCCTTGCTGCAGTAAAAAGAATAATAGCAATGGGCGACATTCATGGTGATTATCAATTAGCTATTAAAATGTTTAAGTTAGCAAATTTGATAGACGATAATTTAAATTGGATTGGCAAAGATACATACGTCGTACAGGTTGGTGATCAAATTGACAGCTGCAGACCAACTTTTACATCACAATGCATGCATAAAAATACTACACAAAATGACATAGCAAATGATATCACCATATTAAAATTATTTAACAAATTAGATAAACAAGCAATTGAACAAGGGGGGCGCGTCATTTCGTTGCTTGGAAATCATGAAATAATGAACGCTGAGGGTCAACACTATTACGTGTCATATGAAAATATAAAGGAATTCGATAACTATACGGACCCAAAAACAGGACAGTATATAAAGGAAGGTGACGTGGCAAGAAAACACGCTTTCGCGCCAGGAAATGAACATGCTGTTATGTTGGGATGCTCTCGTGTTGCATCTGTTATCATTGGGAATAATATTTTTGTGCATGCCGGTATTCTTCCTGCACTTTTGGAAGATTTAAATATTAAAGATAAAAAACATTTGGAAAATGTAAATTATTTAATAAGAAGATGGTTACTCGGAAAAATAAATAAAAAATATGTGGACAAAATAATATCAAGCGAAAAAATTTCTATGTTCTGGACAAGAATATTAGGCAATATACCACCAAATGTCAACAATGATGATGAAAAATGTGTAGAATATTTAGATCCAGTTCTTGAGACGTTAGGTGTTGGCAGCATAATTATTGGTCATACACCACAGTCATTTGTGCACAGTGACACTATTAACGGAACATGTAAATTATCTAAAGGCGATGGTGGTATATGGCGTGTCGATAATGGCAGTTCCGTGGCTTTTGACAATTTTGATACAAATTATAAAAACACAGGTAGTCGCTCGGACAGTAGAAAACCACAAGTTTTAGAAATATTAGATGACACCAAATTTAATGTTCTCATGTGAAATTATTGAAACAATATTCATAATTTTATTTTATCATGTATTTTTCTAATTATAAAATCTTCAATCGGTTCATCATCGTTACATATTTTATAAACATGCACATCATTTAACGAGGTCTTAACACATTTGACACCTTACAAATGGTTAACCGAATCGGTATTATCTGAGAAGAACCTTCAAATAATATTTCTAAATTATTTATATTTACAAATTTTTTTTTATTTTCGCTAATATCATCTAAAATATATTTTATTTTTTTGCTATGATATATATATATATCAATTATTACATTAAAATTTCCTTCTGTTGACGATGAATACATTCCATCTTTTACTCCTATATTTACATATTCGTCTAATATTTGTTCAGTTTGTTCATATGTACCATTTTTATTATTGGCATCAAAATCCAATGATATCAAATAATATTTAAATAATTCATACTTACCAAGCCGCAAACCCCTACATTCATTACTTTCAAGATGACATCAATAAAGACTCGATACAGACATTTTATTATGTCCAGCCAATGGTTTATTTTTTTAAATAATTATATGGACACTTTCAAAATTTATCGACACCAACATTAAATATCGAATATTTATTTAATTTCATGTCAAATATCATAGCTTCATTGATATTTAAATCGTCAGGGTGCTTTCCATTGAACGATGATACTTGTTTTAAATCCATATCCTTTGAATTGTGTGAAATAGTGTTTGTGTCTAATTCATGCATCCGCATATATATTTTATGGGCAGTTGCTAATATTTGTTTGAGTGTAATAATTATGTCGTGCACAGAATTATTATTTGCAATAATTTTTAGGCATAATTTTATTTTATCAACTGTTTCCTTACATATTATATATTGTTCATCATCTGCTAATTTATTGTCAGCATATTTTAGTTTATTTGTCTCAAATTTTAATGCGTTAACAAATATTATTTTAAATTTTAATTTAAAAATATCGATGTTATCAATATACCAATGTGTTTTATCAAATACATATATGTTATTGTCTTTATAGATAATATCGTTTCCAAGTTTATTAATTAATACGTTTGATATGTAAAATATTATGTGATTATCATCAATGTTGCAATTGTTGTCATTATTTTTTATGGACATAATATTTGATATATTATATGATACAAATGTTGTTATGTCATATTTTTACGTGATATTATATATAAAATAATATTCAATTTTCAATATAGTCATATTTTTATTAATTCACTAAATAAAAATATTATAAAATTATTTATGCTTTCTTAGAAGCTTTTTTAGTAGCTTTTTTAGCAATTATTTGCTTTTTAGCAGTTTCAAGACGTTCAAGTGGTTTCTTTGGAGATTTACTCTTTTCGTCGGTGTATACTTTTTGTGCAAGTTTTGCCAGCTCAACCGAATCAGCATCCGGATTTTTTTCACGTGCAATATCTTTGTACATTTTTGCGACAACTTGAATTGGAGGTCCTCCCGACACACCCATATCTTTTAGCAAAAATGAAACAAAACTTAAGTGTGCTTTCATTCCTTCAGGTAATTCACGACTCATTTTCTTTGCAGATGTCTTCTTTGCAGATGTCTTCTTTGCAGATGTCTTCTTTGCAGATGTCTTCTTTGCAGATGTCTTCTTTGCAGATGTCTTCTTTGCAGATGTCTTCTTTGCAGATGTCTTCTTTGCAGGTTTAGCGGATGTCTTTTTAGCAGATGTCTTTTTAGCGGATTTCTTTTTTGGTGCTTTTTTTCGCGCACCGCCTTCAAGACCTAAGTCGAGCGTTGACATTTCTTCAGCAGAACTAAGTTTAGAATGTTCTAGTATTGAGTTAAGATCGCGTCGTAAAGTTTTAGAATTTGAACTTGACATTAATTTGATTATAATATAAAAATAGATTTTTAATTTTTGTTATATTGTTTTTTTTGTTAATTATGATAAAAATATGATAAAAATATGGTAGCATTATAATGTATATCATGTGACAAAAACATCAAAATTATTGATTTATTAATTAAATACGCGTATTAATACATAAAGTAAATATTATAAAAAGAGAGTAATATACAAAATGGGAGTTCCTGGATTTTTTGGGTGGTTACTGCGCCAATACAAAGATAATAAAATGATGATATCAAATGTAAACAATATAACACATTTTTATGTGGATGCAAATTGTTTGCTTCATCCACAATGTTTTAAAATATTAGAACATTGTCCTGATACATATACAAAAAAAAAATTAGAAAGTTTAATGATGAAACGCATTTGTAATTATGTCACATATATATTTAATCATGTAAAGCCGACAGAAGAATTTTATTTCTCAATTGACGGTGTTGCACCTGACGCAAAAATGAATCAACAGCGCAAAAGAAGAATTCGTGCGAATGATGATAAAGACATAAAAAATAAAATCAAAGAAAAACATAACATTCCAATATCAAAACATGATTGGAGCAACACTACAATAACGCCCGGGACTGAATTTATGGAACGTTTGCATGAACATTTAGATGAATATTTTAAAATATTAAAAAAAAATAATGCAAATATTAAAATTATTTATTCATCCTATCACACAGAAGGAGAAGGTGAACATAAAATAATGAACGATATACGAAATAATTTAAAAAATAAATCATTTCAAAATAAAAATATTGCTATATATGGTCTCGATGCTGATCTTATATTTTTATCGATGGCATGCAATAAACAAAACATGTATTTGTTAAGGGAATCACATCAGCTATCAAAAAATAATGTCCAAGAGAAGGTAATAGATCCTGTCATTGATGTTGCAGAACAGTTAACATACGTATCGATTGATATTACAAAAAAATGTTATTTCGAACAAATTCATAATATTATAAAACAAAAACAGAAAGAAAAAAAAATAAATAAAAATAATGCGAATGATGCAAATATTAATAAAACTAAAATTAACAATGATTTTATTGTGCTTTGCTATCTATTGGGGAATGATTTTTTACCACATATACCATCAATTGACATAAAACGATATGGTTTGGATATATTATTAGACGCATATCTTGACACATATTTGCATTTTAATTGTGTAAATTATTTAGTTGATGATAATTTTAATATTAATAAGCTTTTTTTAATGGATATGTTAAGTGAATTGTCACGTGTTGAAACAAAATATTTTAAAGTAATAAAACCGAAAAGTGACGATAGATTTTCTCGCAACACATGCAGATCAGATAAACCATATGATATTGAAGTGTGGAATGTTGATAATTTAAAATGTTTTCAAATAGTTGACAACGTAAAATTAGGAGAAGGACACAAAAGTGACGAATGGAAATTTAGATATTATGAACATTATTTTAATTCATCATCATGTGAATCACAAACTGAACTAATACATGATATGTGCAAAGAATACATACTTGGCATTATGTGGGTGACCAAATATTATTTTAAGGGTTGTGATAATTGGAGCTGGCAATATCCTTATTCGCATGCACCATTTATGTCGGACATATGCAAATACATTGAAACTCATGATATAAATTTTGTTGAACCCAATTATTCAAGTTATCGCAATAAATCAGTTCAACCATTTGCACAATTGTTATGCGTATTGCCATCATTTTGCGCAAACGAATTGCCTAAATCATTAAGTTCACTTATGACGTCAAATAATTCACCATTGATAGATTTATATCCGATAAAAATAAAACTTGATATGCTTTACAAAGATCAATATTGGCAATGTTTGCCACATATACCAGAACTTAACGTTGAGCGAGTTTTAGACGAAATGACAAAAATAAAAATAACCGATAAAAAAGAAAATAAGAGAAATTTAATTTTAAATGATTTAATTTATTAAACGTGTTAAATTGTTAATTTAATAAAATAAATTTGTTGTGATTTAATTGATATTTTCATCCATTTTTTTCAACCAACATGATATACCAACCATTATAAAAATCATATCCTTCGCCATATTTAAAACACAAATTTTTTTCATCATATTGAACGTAATTCACAATATGTTCAACCAACAATGTTTGATTATCATTTGCTATTTCAGTTCCAAAAATTTCATACTATCCTTGCATAATTTTTCGACACAAATACGTTCCTCATTTATTAAAAAAATTATGGCACCGTTATATGCTTTTTCTTTAGTTGAATATACATATCATGCATCTTCAATTGATGTCATGGGACGAACAATTACATCAAATAAATAACATGTATTCATAATAATATATTTTAGTTTTAAACATTGATGTTGTTATAATATGTGATAACATTAATATTTCATTTTTTTATTAAATATTATATAAAACGATATAATCATAATTATTATTTATTCATCATGCGCATTAAAATTAAAATAATAATATATAAAAAATGTCATGCGTATTATTTTATTCATTTTATTGTGATGAATCTATAACTTGATAATATGACGAGCAATAATAGTATCCATACAACGACTTCATTAAAAGATAAAAATATTGATTCAATTCCGTTTCGACTAGAATTTATAAAAAATTTATTAAAAGGAAAACCTATTCAACCCATGTTAAATTTTGATGACACTGCCGAAACTGACATATTTATAAACGGTAACGGCAATGATAATTCCGTAGACATGTCTGATTCGCATAATTCACACGATACACGAACCAAATTAAATAAAAAAATACGTGATTTTTACAAAGTTATGTTAAATGTTGGCGGAACGTTGATGTACATAAAAAGTGGAACATCCGGACATACGTTTAAGGGTTCAATACAAGATGATAAAGGTGAAGAAGTTTATAATTATGCTGTTAAAGTTGTGGCATATCCAAACAAAGATAAATATGGAAGTATTAATGATACACGCCGTCCAGAAAATGCTGAATTAATGATGTTAAAATTATTGAGTTATTTTGTGGTGAAAGGACAAACACCTCATATTGTATTACCAATCGGTACATTTAATACACATATATCACCATTTACGACGCTCATGGAAGAAGATTTTATAGATGATAACCACAAAACTGTTAAATATAAAGAATTTGTAGAGAGGCATAAAAAAGGAGAATTTTATGAACATGTGTCTATATTAATTAGTGAATGGGCAAATCGTGGAGATTTATTAGATTTCATTAGACAATATCACAAAAAATTGGAACTCAGACACTGGAAAGTTATTTTTTTTCAAATATTATCAACTTTAGCAACAATTCAAAGTAAATTTCCAACATTTAGGCACAATGATATGAAAGCTAATAATATTTTAATTCATAAGGTGAGCAAAAAAAAAGATTATTATAATTATACAGTTGTAAGGAGTCAATATAAAGTTCCAAATATTGGATATTTTATTAAAATGTGGGATTTTGATTTTGCATGTATCCCAGGAATTGTTGATAACATTAAAGTTTGCAATAACGAAAAATGGACAAAAAATATTAACGTTCGACCTGAACAAAATAGATACTATGATATGCATTTTTTCTTTAACACATTGGTCCGAAAAGGATTTTTTCCACAATTTTTTGAGGAAAAATGTATTCCGGTAGAAGTTAAAGAATTTGTCAGACGTGTTGTGCCTGCAAAATATAACAAAGGAAAATACGTTCACGAACGTGGAAGAATATTAATTAATGACGAATATTTGACACCGGATGAAGTTCTAAAAACTGATCCATTTTTTGAAGAATTTAGACAAAAAACAAAAACAAAAATCAACACGAAAACAAATATAAATGCAAACGTAAATACTAAAATGAACATGAAAAAAATAAGCTCGCAAAAAATATATAAAACACATGATGAAAAACCCAATAAAAAAGAAACAGTAATATCAACACGTGAAACAAAAAAACAAAATATAAAGCAAATAAATTTAAATGATTTGTTGATTGATTATGATTAATATCATATTAACTATTTATGAAACTATTTTTTATATTTATAATTTATTATATATTAATTATAAATGACATCGAATAATGATTACGACAAATTAAGTTTTTGCTTAAATATCCTGTATGATTTTGTTTATAATAAAAATACAACCGTATGTTATAAATTTGAACCCATATCTAATAAATCGACAACAGTTAATGACCTTAAAAAAAAAATAAATTATATTGATGACAATAATGATATTTTGCAAAATTTACAATTTTTAGGATTTTCAAAATTAAATAAATCAGATGATAATTTGTACAAAATACATTTTAAAAAAAAATCAGAATTATCACATTCATCAACAATATCTTTTGCGCCGTATGATTTATCTGAAAAATCTAAACATAATAATTTGTCACGAAAAGAATTAATACATATGAACGTTGCTCGTATTTTTAGTGAAATTTCTGTTAACGAAGGAATAAATTATTTTTTATTGCCTGTCATGAATTTTGATTTAAGTTTTGGAAAATTAAAAAACATATTAGGTGCTGAAAATAATGTCACGGGTGAAATAATAAAACATCACAAAGATATAACATTTAGTGATGATACTCCATTATATGCTTGCGTTAGTGAACATTTTTTTAAATTATATACGCTTGAAAAATTTATTCATGAAAATAATGACTCCATGACACTTTTACATTGGAAATCTTTATTTTTTCAAGTACTTTATGCATTGCATAAAATGACCGAAAAATTAAGATTTTATCGTCACAATAAATTAGATTTGCAATCAATATGGATATATAAAAAAAAAGATGATTTTACAGAAATTAAACATTTTACAATTTATGGAGTTAAATTTAGTGTGCCCATGTTTAATTTTGAAATCAAAATAACAAATTTTGAAGAAAGCACATCTGTTGATCTTCCCATGAGTTCAGAAAGTATAGATCCACCGTCGAATCCATATTATGACATTCATTATTTTTTATGCAAAATTATGGAATTAAAATTAAAACTTCCAGAAGGAGTACAAGCGTTTATAAATGATATCGTTCCGGTTGATTTAAGACATAACGATGAAAATAAAATATTTACGGGTCTTGATGAGTCATATTTTGATGCTAAAACATTAACAATTCAAACGCCTTCTTTAATTATGAAAAAAAATAATTTCTTTACAGAATTTATAAAAGAAAATATGGATATGTCAAATTCACCTTTTTCAAATGCATCATATAGCTTGGAAAAATATAACAATATTGAGATGTCAATGTCTGGTGATGATGATAGTGATAGTAATAGTAATAAATTTCCCGAAAATAACTCACCAGCAAATGATAATAATGAATCTCCCACAGATAACTCATCCAGCGTTCCGCATCCAGAACAGTCACGATCAATTGCGATACCAGCAAAAACAAAAAAAGAGGAAAAAACAAAGGCTAATGTGACAACATTACTGGGACGTGTTGAAGCTATTAATAAAAATGATGATAGTTTTAGCGACTCAAGTTATGAAAGTGGTGAAGATGATGAAGGTGGTAAAGGTGGTAAAAGTGATGAACGTGATAAAAGTGATGAAGGTGGTGAAGGATCATTTGGTACGTTATCATTTATGTCGCAATATGATGATAATGGTGATGGAACGCCAAATAAACAAGAACATTTAAATGTTTTTAATCGCGCAATAAATGATGAACATTCGGTTGATACACAATCTGAAGATATGTATTCTGCCACATCAGTTTCAGAACCGGTAAAGCCAGTAAAATCAAAACATGCAAAATCATCTAAATCATCTAAATCATCTAAATTATCTAAATCATCTAAATCATCTAAATCATCTAAATCATCCAAATCAATTCCACAAAAAATAGAAGTAAGTGATCATTCTGATACGAGTGTTGCAAATTTATCATCTGACGAATCTGACAAACCCAAAAATATGTCAAATGCGCAAAATAACATTCTAAACATGCCAAATGCTGGAGAGGGACATTTTGATGAAGTTCCAGAACATTACATGAAAAAAATGCCACAATACATGAACATGGGAATGCAAAATATGGAACAGTCATTTGCACAACCAGATATGCAAGGTGCAAATATACAACAATTAATGCAGCCACAACATTATAACAATTATAAAAAAGATCATCCTTTGCTAAATTTAGGAGGAAAATTTAGTCAACCTCAAACACACGTCGAACATGATAATAACATGATGAATAGCCAAATGATGTCACAACAAATGGAAAGTGCAATGCCTCCACAAATGATGCCGCCACAAATGGATGGTATGATGCCACAACAAATGGATGGTATGATGCCACAACAAATGGAAGGTTCAATGCTTCCACAAATGATGCCACAACAAATGGAAGGTGCAATGCCTCCACAAATGATGCCACAACAAATGGATGGTGCAATGCCTCCACAAATGATGCCACCACAAATGGATGGTGCAATGCCTCCACAAATGATGCCACCACAAATGGATGGTATGATGTCTCCACATATGATGCCACAAATGATTCCACAAATGGGAAATAATCAATTTGGTGGTTCAATTATACGTGATAGAATTCCGGTACCTGAAATTAAAATATTTAACACAAATCAAATGGGTGGTTCAAAATTAAAACAAAAAAAATATAAATTGACATCTTCCGATGAATTTTTTTTTTGAAGGGGGGAAATAATATAAAACGTCAAAATGGTGGAAGGGTTGTCCCGGAATACAAAGAACAAATAACATCCGCCATTCCACGACTACAAAAAGTAATTCATTCTCAAAGATACAATGAAAATAATCCACAAGCTGAATATCAACAACAAAATCCGCGACAACAAAATCAAGGCACATTATTACAAAATACTCAAAAACCTCAACCACCTCCTCAACAACTTGTTAACTTGCAAGTATATCAACCGACACCTGATAAAAAACCACCTCCAAAACCGTTAATTACTCCAGATATGTTCACGCCATTTCAAACAGCTTCAATGATGTTTCCTCCACAATTTAACCCAGCAATGAATAATCCGGTGATGCCATTTCACGTAATTAAAAATTATAATATAAATACAGGAGGTCCAATGGAAGATCACACGCAAGTGAATATGATTTACGAAGATATGTTACCAGATGAAAAATTTCTTAAAAATTCAACATCATTGAGTGAAAGAATGATTTTATATGATTTCATACGTTCAGCATTGTTTAATAAAGGTGACGGGCAAGATATGAATTTAGATGGAAAAAAAAGTGATAGCTTAATAAGCAAACTTAAATTTACCGAATTGAATCCATACAATACATACCGTTTCTCTAAAAATCCATATAAAGGTCTACCTGACAAAATGTTAATATATAGGTCATGTTATCCAATAAGATATGATACACGCAATAGATGCGTAACATGTGCATCAAATTCTGTCGCAGTAAATATCAGAATATACGCCATGACTGAAAGCGAATTTAATATTAATGTTAATAAAAGTGATACGGATATACATAAACTGTCACATTACGAAACATGGCGTGAGATGGCGTTTTATGAATATATTAAAAATAATATTATAAAAACAAATGAATGTCCTAATTTTGTTACTATGTATGGCTATCATTTACCAAGAGAATCCAAAATTGATTTCGATAAAATTATGGAATTAAAAGGCAATCCAATAATTGATGTGCCAAAATATTTATCAAATGTTCCACATGTTCAAGATCAAGAAAATGATTTAAGCAGAGATAATATACAAGCAAAGGCACCTCCTTTTATTAGCAGTCCTGATGAATTTGGTTACAAAAAAATGACAGGAGGTGCTGGCGATGAAGGTAAAATAACCGTCGAGTTGGATCCAAATTCGTATAAATCCGGAAGAGCCATGGTTATTATAACGGAAGCGCCAAATTACAGCGTATATGGTTGGGCTTCAAGAATTTTCCAACTTGATGGAAATATTCACAGGGTAATAAACACTGGTTTTCATACAGATGGTGTCTGGATGTCCGTACTATTTCAAATAATGGTCGCATTTTATACTATGTATAAACATAAAATTTACATAAATAATTTTAGTCTTGAAAATAATGTGTTCATAAAAGATATTGATGTTGATAATATGAGTACAAATTATTGGAAATATATTGTTAACGGCATTGAATATTATGTTCCAAATTATGGTTACATGGCGATGATTGACAGCAGTTTTGCTGACATAAATAAAGAAACGGGAGTTTTCATTCAAAAATATGATACACATAAAATATACTGTCCGGTAACGAAAGATGATGATAATGATGTAAATGATACACATATACAAGATAAGATAATGTTATCCTTTAAAGAATCATTTGCAAATGACAATTTTTCTAACAAAGACTTTACAGATCAAGGAGGTGTGCCTCTTCCTGAACGTATTAAAACATTGTTGTCCGATGTAACAGCTAATAAAAAGGGTAATACTAAGATTGGTGATTATATTGAAGAAAATATGGTGCACTACATTAATAATCGTGTCGGAACATATTTAAAAGAAAATGAAATAAGATTTATCGTTAGCGATTATGTTGAACATAAAAAAGGAACAATTTATGTCCAACCGGTAAGTAACGACGCATATAAATTTGTTATGTTTATATCGTTTGTCAAAGATGACCAAGATGACCAAGATGACAAAAGTATGTGTAATGTATATACAAAAGATGATAATTCTAACGCAATTATAACCAAAAAAATAAACGCAACTACTCTGAAAACGTATAATAGGGGAGAACAAATTGTTCAAGATATTAAAACAGATTCAGTCAATTTAAATGAAAGCAATATAATTGAAACATTTATTGTATAATTATTTAATATAGTTAATTTATATAAATTAACTATCTGCATAATATAAAAAATATTTTCAATGGATAATCAGTTTAAAAATAATGTTTTTATTCTTTGATTTATAATATTACACATGAAAAATATATTAGATTCAATTGATAGCGTAATTTTATTAAAAATATTTCTACTTTCTATTATTTGTGCAATAATTGCTCATTTTTATTTTAATTTACGCAAAAAATCAGATGACGAAAAAAATATATCAAACGATGAAATATTATTGGATGAATTAATGGAAAAAGAAAAAGAAAAATCAATGAAAAAAATGTCAAAGAAAAATAAAAAAATGTCAAAGAAAAATAAAAAATACAAAAAACACAAAAAATATGTTTATCTGGAAATAAAAATTGGAAATAAAAATCCTGAAAAAATAAAAATAAAATTATTTGATAAAATTGTTCCAAAAACGTGCAACAATTTTAGAGAATTATGTGAAACAAAAAAATATAAAAATACAATATTTCATAGAATTGTTCAAGATTTTATGATTCAGGGCGGTGATTATGAAAATTTTGATGGAACTGGAGGAAAATCTATTTACGGTGATGCATTTCCTGATGAAAATTTTGAGCTAAAACATGACAAGCCATTGTTATTATCAATGGCAAATTCTGGTCCCGGTACAAATGGTTCACAATTTTTTATAACGACAGATGCACAACCGCATTTAGATGGTACACATGTTGTCTTTGGAGAAGTAGTAAAAACATCAAAAAGTAAAAAATTAATTAATACACTTAACAATATCGAAACAACTGGAAATGATAATCCAAGAGTTAAATGTGAAATAATTAATTGTGGTTCATGTTCGTAAATTACAATTGAAATTTATATGTTTGTCTATTACAGTAAAATACAAACATAACACTTATTAATTATTATGGATACATGGAGATATAAGCGTATTAAAAAATGGCACAATAATCCTGATAGCGATCCTAAATATATTGAACATGTCACGAAAATGCATTGCTCAGGAAAAAATTAAAATATTTGTATAAAGAACTAAAATTATTTATAAATGTCGAGATGTTTCATTGCGGAAACAATTATTTAGCAAATAATGATTATGAATATCGTAATGGTATTTTTATACACATAATATCAATATGGTTAACCGCAACGGTAATAAATGACTTTAAATTTATTGATTCCATGACAAAAATAAAAAAATATTGTGCCAGGAGAATAATTTAAGTGAACTTCCGTTGTCGATTTGTAATGCAACAACTTTAGAATTTTTAGATTGTAGTAAAAATAATAATATACGTTTTCCTATAGCCATAATAAATTTAGTGAATTTGACGGAATTACATTTAATAAAATGTAATTTAGAAAATTTTCCTGAACACGTAAGCAAATTAAAAAATTTTAAAATGTGGTGGGAATAATACTTTTAAGTTGTCTGATAATATAAATAATTTGACAAAGTTAGAAATATTTGAAATAGGATACAATAAATTAAATTATTTATCATTAAATTGCACATTGATGATAAATTTAAGATATATAAATTGTAACGGAAATGACATAAATAATGTTAAAATAATGGGTAATAATAAATCAAAATTACGCCACATATCATTGTTAAAATAATCAAGATATTAAATTTGAAATGATTAATATGCATCCATTTAAATATGAAGATGATTATATATCCAGACTATGTTAAAAAAAAATCATTTGCCAATATGAACTACGTTATAATCTATATATTTCCACAAAATGCAATATTTATTTTCAAATGTTCATTTACACGACAAACTTACATAAATTTGCCATAACTAAATCTTTATTATTATATAAAATAAGTTCAATATCTTTTGTTATTTTTTTATTTGCTTCATTATTTACATCCCCTTCATTTTCATTATATGCATTAATAGCTCTTTCGACAGCATTATATTTAGATTGCGATATGACAGCACTTAATTCTTCCATTTTACCTTCCACATATTCGATTCCTTTGTCGATTAATTGTTCTACCGTTGCCTTTTTATCGGCAAGCATCCATTTGACACCATTATGAACAAAAACCTCACTTTTATTTTTTCGATTGGGCATGTAAACGTTATGATTTTCAGGTTTATTTTCATTGAAATGCACATAATTAATTAAATTAGGAACTGTTTTATTGCCTTGACAAAGTTTACCGATATCGTCAATGACAAAATCCATATTTTCTTTGCCGAATGCAACTACTTGAATATTATTTATTGTTCCCTTATTTACATGTTTATTATTTATTTTATTTATCGTTCTATTATTAATATTTGTGTGCTCTATAATTTTATCGCGCTCTTGTTGCATTTTTTTTAACGTTTTAGTTGTTTCTTCATTAGTTTGCTTTAATTGTTTATTATCTTCTTTTACATTTTTCATATCTTCTTTTACTATTTTTAATTCTTCTAATATTAAATTAAGCGTCTCCACATTTATGACATTCCGTTCAATAAATGATGAATGAAGTTCACATTTAAATTTTTTATTCACATGATTAATGTATATCGATTTTTTTGTAAATGTACACAAACATCGTTCACATGTATGCACTACCATTATTTATTATGTTATATATCATTGCGTTATATTTAAATTATATTTTAGCACAAAATTCGTTCTTTTTTAAGCTTTTAGCACAATTTTAGTGCTTTTTTATGTGTTTTTTATTACTCTTAAAAATATAAAATGTAATAAGGTGGTACAATTATTATTTAATATGTTATATATATTAAATTATTGGATTTGTTATGTTGTTACTTTTATAATACACTAATGTATACGCTTATATCCTTTTTATTATTAATAAATATTCATTTTTATATTTTTAGGAGGGGGGGGGGAGAAATATTTTAAAAAAAGTTTTTCAAATAAAATAAAATAAATATATGAATTTAAATAATTTTACATTTATTAAGAATTGTCAAAATAAAAAAAAAACGACAATAATATATAATATATTTATGTTATGACTATGCATTTTTTATTATTATTTTTGACATTTTTAATTCTTTTAAAATATTATTTAATGTGATCAATTCGGATGCATTATTAATA